>OBEQ012908318.1_pt1 | contig 31364 bp, 31 predicted proteins | sample 1670901 | NCBI WGS metagenome assembly OBEQ01 (sample SAMEA104232315, study PRJEB22302) | groundwater metagenome | biome: forest; feature: aquifer; material: groundwater | place: USA | collected 2011-08-07 | depth 5.4 m | reverse complement strand
CCCACTCCAACCTGCTGCCACTCCCCACCAGCACCATCCGGATCTCTGGAAAATTTTTCAACTGAGCGGCGGCCTCCACCAAAGTCTCCACCGCCTGCGCCGTACCGATATTCCCGGCGAACACGATACAGAAATGTGTTTGCAGCGTCTCGAGTAATTCCGGCGGCACGAGCGCGGTTTCAGCGCCCACTGATTCTGCAACCTGCAGCGAATTCGGATAGTAGATTATTTTTTCCGATCGCGCGTAGCGAGCCACTGGCGCTGTGAACGCGGGCGATTGCACCAAAATGGTATCGGCACACGCATAGACACCGCGCACCACCAACCCAACCAGCTTGAGTACGGCGTGACTGCGAATGAACCCGGTCGCGGCCAAACTTTCGGGCCACAAATCCTGCACCCATATCGCCAAATGCGCCTTCTTGATCCATTTGAGCGGCACGGCCGGAATCGACACATTGGGAGACCCGGCAAACACGAGAATCGCATCGAAGGTGTATTCACGCAGTAGGCGTGAAAACCACCACAACCCAGAGCAAACGAACGACAGATAATTCAGAAATAAATTGCGCGCCCCGCCGCTACCTCGCGGACGCAACGGCACTCGCACTACCTCGATATTGCCATCGTAGATTTCTTTTTGCACTCCCGCGGCACGGTACCCAGCGAAAATTTTACCGTCGGGATAATTGGGTTTGCCGGTCGCCACGACGACATGATGTCCCTGATCGCGCAGCGTCCGCGCCAAATCATTAATGATAAATGATTCCGGCCAAAAATATTGGCTAACAATTAGGAGTCGCATTGGCGTTCATCCAGAATAGTTTCATACAATTTTATGTATTCATGCACGATGCGATCCCAAGCAAAATGTTCCTTGGTGTATTGATGCAACTTTTTCCCCATGAATTCCAAAACGTGCGGTGTCGCCAAGATCCTTCGTAGTCCATGCGCAAGTCCTTCTATTGTTGCAGGTGCAAGCATCCCGCCACCAATTTCCTCAATCTGATTGAATCCGCACTGATCGGTTAGCAACACGGGGATCGCCGCTGCCCCCGCTTCCAATAGAACAATTGGGATCGGTTCTGAGCGGGAGGGAATCACAAGAATGTCTGCCGCATGCAAGGCCATCGATTTGTGAACTCCACCGACATGCCCGAGAAAATGAACGCGATCGCCGATCTGTTCCTCGCGCACAATATTTTGTAATTTGGCCAACATTCCACCGTCCGGACCCGCAAAGAGCAGGTGATGCGGTATTTCATTTTTTACGACACAGAAGGCTCGCAACAATATGTCGGGTCCTTTGATCAAGTTCAGACGGCCAACAAACAAGAGCAATGGCACCTCTGGCAGTCGATACGCCTGCCGAAATGCACTATCGTCTGCGACAAGATAGTCTTCAAGACAAATACCGTTGGATATAATTTCGATGGTTTTTTCTTTGACCCCAAATTTTTTAAAATGGGCCATTTCATTTGGCGCACAGGCGACACATCTCGCGGCGTTGCGAATCATTCGATTACCAATGATCCGATTAAATATTTTTTTTACCAATTGTAATCGCCCAAAAATAGGGAGGGACCCCGCTGGACAGACAACATATGGTTTTTTTTGCATGCGGGCACAACAATACACGAGCACATTCAGCACAGTCCAATGGCTCATGAGTTGAATGATGTCGCTGTCGCGCACGAATTGCTGAATGTGTGCCACAGAAAATCGCGGCACATAAAAACGTGGGAATATGCAGCGCAGCGCAACAACTTTTACCCCTTCTTTGGTCATGGCGTCGATTCGTTCGGGCGTGCACCCCAAATCAAGCGTCAGAATTGTGCAGTCGTGTCCGTTGCGGGTGAGAAATCGACTCATCTGGACGGTCCGCTCGGCCGTCCCACCGCCCAGGATCGGGGCGATGGACATGTTGACGTTTAATATTTTCATGCGGTGCACTCGGCAAAAATTCGCAGCGCCTGCGCATAGAAGGCAAACACCAAAAAAATACTCGTGATGTGCAACACTGATTCATAATGCCACAGGGAAATCAACCCCACCACCAGGGCACCAATATACGGGAGCGCAATGCGCTTGCCGATCTGTTGCATCGCAACGTAGCGCCAAATTGGATAGGCAAGCACACACATGAGAATGACCCAGTGGAATACTCCGTATTCCATGAGCATCTTTACGAATGAAAACTCAGAGGAATTCGCCAAGCCCGATAGATCAAGACTTAATCCATGACCGGCGAAAAAACTGAAGAGGTCCGCGAACGGATTATGCGCATCGAATATGAACATTGCGGACCAATCACCTTCGCCGGATGCTCTCTGTTGCCATTTCCATAACAAGTCGAGTGGGAGTTCTGTTGCGGCGAGCAGGTAGCTCAGAGAAACGGCAATGATCAGTATGGCGGGCAGAAACGTCACACTGGCGACCTTCAAAAATGGTTTGGGATTCGCTACGGCAAGAAATAATATTCCGACAAAAAATGCCAGGATATTGCTGGCCACTTGGGTCATGAGTAATCCGACAATTGACAGAAATAACCAGACCGCAATCAAAATCCGAGGGCCGCGGGTTTGAACCAGGGTTTGGAACCAGTACACGCTCAACATGGCGAGAAAAATGGCGGCATCGTGGGGGCGGTGACCAAATATTCCAACCGCTCGGTACACACTATCCGTATAGCCGAATGCCTCAAAGTTTGGTCTGAGCAGCAAATGCCGCTCCATAGCCAAATTCAAACCGCCGGGCACCAGCATCGTATTCAACTCAATAAAATCCAACATGACGGAGCCCGACACGACCACGGTAAACAACACCAGCGCTTTGGCCAAATATTTTTCCGGCAGTTTGATGAGGAGAAAAATAGAAAACGGCAAGAGCCCGGTATAAATAACGCCCGAAGTAATGGTGCTCACATCTGGTCGCAATAGGATGATTGGCAGCAGCCACCAGAGATGCAAGGCCAGATTGATGAGCAGGAGCAGACGCAGTGTCTTGGGAATGATCGGTGTTGTTGTGTAGAGTGCGACATACAGTCCGCGCAGTGCGAGCACAATACCGAGCAATGTCGAGAAGGCATAGGTCGGTTCCGCTAAACCGGCACTACCGGTCAGGAGAGGCACAAGTCCGCGCGTGACACTCAGCAGCAACACCACGAAGGCAAAGCGGGTCCAGAAATCCATTGGTGCGAGCGCGGTCATTTGGGAAGGACATTCCACCGCTGATCTATCAGGCGTCCCAACACTGCGGGGGCAAAACTCGAAACGTACAACAAGGAGGTGCGGACGTTATTCAAGTACGGCTTGAGGGTCACGCGGGCGGCCGCACCGTGGCCAGCAATCCAGAGCTGCTTGGCCTTCGCAAACGCAGACCGGGTCCGCAGCGCTTTGATGTGCGACGCATATGCGGTGGTAAATTCCGGCAGGAGTTCCTGAAATTTCTGGAGCATGAGTTCTCTTTCCTGCTCGAATAATTCGGGCCGTGTGAAGGTCCAACTTTCCGCATGCACCCGATACTTGGCCAACGGCTCATTGAACATGGCGAGTTTGTGCGTGTACGCGAGCCGCAAAAACAATTCGGATTCCTCACTCACTTGAAAGCGTTCGTCAAACCAGTGGGGTTGGCGGTCCAGTGCGTTGCGGCGAATGATCACCGTGAGCAGCGCAATGCAATAATTGACGAGAAGTTCACCAAAGCAGTCCCCCACATAATAGGGACGGCGACCATACAAGCGGTGGCACTGACCAAGCGCGTTAAAGTAGAGCGCATCCGAGTAGACCACATCCACTGCAGGGTCATTGAAGAGGGGCAGTTGTTTTTCCAGCTTGGTCGGAAGCCAGAGGTCATCGCAATCCAGAAAGGCGAGGTATTCCCCGCACGCTTGCTCGATTGCCCGATTCCGCGCCGCCCCTAAGGGAACGGTACTGCTGCCTCGAAAATATCGCAGTTTTTCATCGTAGCTCTGCGCAATAGCGGCGCTGCCATCGCTCCCGGCGTTGTCCCAAAAAATAATTTCCCAATTCGTGTAGGTCTGCGCATACACGGAGTCGATTGCCTCGCGTAAATATTTCTCGCTGTTCAGGCAATTCATAATCACGCTTATCAGCGGTTTTTGATGGAGCGTATCGATCATAGGTTGTGTTCCCACTGATACGGAATCGTGTGATCATCCGGCGGTCGCACTTCGCCATCCGACGGGTCATGCGGCAAATCGGCGCAATTCACGAGCAGCGCGGGTAACGCACTGATGCACGCAAATCCGTACCAGAGTCCCGGCGCAATTTTCAGCCGCACATACGCATCGGGGCGACCGAGTTCTGTAATGTGTAAATGACCGCGCGTCGATGAATCCTCACGATCGTCGAACACCACGACCCGCACACGCCCCACCGGCACCGCCAGATTTTGCGTCTGCAGGCGATGACGTTTCCACGCCTTCACTTTGCCGGGCAACACCTCGGAAAAATAACATTCGCCGAAGCGCGTAAACTCCGGCGCGTCGTTGCGCAACATGTGCAACACCGCGCCGCGCGCGTCGTTGATCTGCCGCAATTCGGTCAGCGTTACGCCTTCGATGAGATTTTGGACCATATTCGATTTCGTTCCACTCCCAGACATTCGTAATGCGCAATCTGCTCCAAGGTGACATCATGCATCACAGATTTTTTCTGATAGAACGATGCATACCAATCGCCCACCAAACGAATCGTCTCAGCATACTCAAGCGTCGGTTCCCATTTCAGGTGAAACAACGCCTTGTCGCAATTCAGTTTTAACAAGCCCGCTTCATGGAATGCCATGTTGTCGGTGATGCGATACGCTTGGTCATTGCTGACGAATCCCCAGTGTTTGCCCAGATCGCCGAGCAGTTCAACGACCGTGCGATTTTGTTCGGCGCGAGGACCGAAATTAAAGGCCTCGCCGTGCAACGCGGGTTGCTGCGTCAACGCCTGACCCAACGCGAGATATCCGCTGAGCGGTTCGAGAACATGTTGCCACGGACGCGTCGCATTGGGGCTGCGAATGTCCACACGGCGACCGTCGTTCCAGGCGCGCACGCAATCAACAACGATGCGATCCTTCGCCCAATCACCGCCGCCAATCACATTGCCCGCGCGACCAATCGCCAAGCGCACCGGGTGATCCTTCTGAAAAAATGAATGCAGATACGATTTGATGACCAGCTCCGCCGCGCCTTTGGAACCACTGTAGACATCTTTTCCGCCCACACGATCGGTTTCGCGATAGCCCCACACCCATTCCACATTGTCGTAGCATTTATCGCTGGTAATCAGCACCGCTGTGCACGGATGTTGGAGCGTACGCAACGCTTCCAACACATTCATCGTGCCGATCACATTGGTCGACATGGTTTCCACAGGATCGGCGTACGACGTGGAAACAATCGCCTGCGCCGCCAGATGAAAAACAAAATCGAGTTGCGTGCGGTGCATGAGTTCACGCAACGTCGCGAGATCGCGAATGTCGGCTTGCACATGCGTCATGCGTGCGGCGAGTCCGAGTTCATTGAACATCGCCGGTTGCGTGGGAATGTCTTTGGAAATGCCGATGACTTCGGCACCGAGCTGCAACAACCACGTGGTGAGCCAACTGCCTTTGAATCCGGTGTGACCGGTGACGAGCACGCGACGCCCGTGGTAGATATTGCCAAATCTCATCGCTGACCTTTCAACCACGGCGCCTGACCGCTCTGCCACGCGGCCTGCAGCGCGTCGCGATCGCGCACGGTGTCCATGCATTGCCAATAACCGGGATGTTCGTACGCCATGAGTTGTTTTTCCTGCACCAATGTTTCCAGTGGGGATTGTTCCAAAATCGTCGCGTCGTTTTGTAAATAATTAAAGATCGCGGGTTCGAACACAAAAAATCCACCATTGATCCAGCCCTCGCCGGATTGCGGTTTTTCTTTGAAGTCGCGCACGAGACCATCGCCGATATGCATCCCGCCAAAGCGCGCCGAGGGCCGCACGGCGGTGACCGTCGCAGTTTTTCCGTGCGCGCGATGAAACGCCAACAGTGCGGTCACGTTCACATCGGCGACACCATCGCCATAGGTGAGCATGAAGGTACCCGCGGATTGGACAAACGGTTTGAGCCGCAACAAACGTCCACCCGTCATCGTGGCCGTGCCGGTATCAATCAACGACAATCTCCAGTTTTCTGCCGTCGGTTCCGAATATTCCACCTGCCCGTTTTTGAGTTGGATCGTGAGATTGCTGCAGCGCGCGTGGTAATTCAGAAAATAATCTTTGATGACTTCGCCCTTGTAGCCGAGCGCCAACGTAAAATCCTGGACGCCGTGCGCCTCGTAGATTTTCATGATGTGCCACAACATCGGACGTCCGCCGATTTCCACCATCGGTTTCGGTTTGATGTGCGTTTCTTCGGCAAGGCGCGAACCCAACCCGCCACAGAGAATTATGGTTTTCATGTCATGTGATCCTTACTCATTTGTGAACCATCGGAAGTCAGCATCAGGAACGCATGCAACGTATCGTCATTGACTGGACCCAGTCCATCAAGAAGATGCTGCCGAAGGGTACGAAAATCCGCCCTGTATTCGGCCTTCCTGGTTCCAAACATTTCACGCAAGCGGTCCGGAATATCTTCTTCCTGAATGGCGCGCAGTACAGGGAACTCTTCTTGAAAAAGATCCAGGTAGTTTCCCATAACGCCCAATTCACGCGCGATCGACAAGACGACACAGCCCGCAAGGACTGCGTCGTAGACACCCGCCGTGTATAAGGCAACACAACAATGTGCGGTTGTGAGTTCCTCGTAGATCTCACCCTCACCCCATACCCATCCGGTTGGCAAATCTGACCAACCCAAGAGTGGAAGAATTTTCTCTCGACGCATCATGGGGTGTGGCTTCACACGCACCGGAATACCAAGACGACGGAGCAGATCCCCGCACTGGCTCAACTTCAGCAGCGTTTCACAACTGGCATCCGGATCGATGGTCAACAAGACCAACAATCCACTCCGTGACGTATCGGGAATGTCTTCGCATAACTGCTGCCGCAATGCAGGGCCGGATACCAGTCGCTGGTCGGGCGCTCCTTGATCCATCAATGCGGTGCGCCCGATACGCCCGTTGGTGACCACGGTATCTGGAGCAACCACAGACAACCACTCTCCTGGTAATGACCAATACGCCAAGAAATCCCGCGAGACGAGAGAATGACAGTATCCAAGGTAGCGAACCGATGGCATCTGTTTTTTCAATGTGACGGCTTGGACATGCTCCGGCGGCATGCCCTCGTATGTATCAATCAGCGTCAGGTGGTTGAGCTCTCGCCCCCAACTTTTCAACGCGGGGCCATAAAACCAAAACCTGACCAGATTCACCGCTGCGAACTGTTCAAACCGCTCGCGCAGAACGAGCGCCCCGATCTGTAGACCCGCGAGCTGCGATTCCATCCGTGTAAACACCGTCCGCAAATGATGCCAAAAAGAAACCACATAATCCGTGAGTGTCAGAAAGTCTTCGGGCACCACTACTTTGTGCCGGCGCAGGAATTGATACACGTTCGACAATGGCTGGCGCACATTGCACAACCAAGGGAGCCGAAAGACATTGCGGTCATGCTGATCGAGCCACGCCGGCAAGACACCGAAATAACGATCCACCAAGGCCCCATCGGCTCGAAACGCCTTATCGTCGAGACATTGGTGGATCAACACGGCGTGACCACGAGGGCGCACGGTGGGGCGGGTCCGGGATTTTCTGGCCGCCCTTGCGTGCTGGAAACACCGATATATCTCACAAGACCAGACGTAGCCTGCCCGCAAGAGTGCGTTGGCACCGCTCCAAATAATCCCCAGTAATGCAGACGGATGTCGCCGCATTTCCAACTCGGACCCCAAGTTGGATTGCAGGGCGCTCAGCAAAAAAGCATCCTCGCAAACCACCAATACCTGAGCGGGTGGATTGGCCTGAGATCCGATCCAATTTTTCAACGCCGCAATGTGGCAGATATACAGAAATAACAGGGAAGCGGCATTATTCCGCCCGGCCAAGTGGGACATCCACCAGTGCAATGAGTCGTTGTTGGCCTGGCGTTGTTGTTCAATCCACACCAAAAATTCAGGCCGCTTGAGTTCGAATTGCTCTCGCAATTCTCTCGACAAGGATATGCGTGGCCCCATGCCTCGCCTGCTCCAACGATGCATATTTGTATAATGGCTGCCGAGATACATCCAGGGACCGGACCAACGCACGGATATTTGGGCGTGACAGAGGGTCAATTTCATTGGCATTTAGGCGACGATTTTCGCGGACGCCGGCTGATCTTTCATATGCCACAGGATGTGTTCGTGATCTTGAAAGAAAAAAACGGGACCCGCTGTGGTTGCGCGGACGCTCTCAACCGTCAAACCCAACGCCTCAATAAACTGCTGGGCCGCCGGTCGCCGGAGACACGGATTGCAGAATCCGCTCTGCACAAAAGGTTCGCTGACTTTTTTCTTTTTCACCTCAATGCACAGACCATCCGGCGCGGTGTACATGGACGTTCCGGTCGTCGATATGACTGCGTACGCGCCACCTTCAAACAATCTGGTCAGAAAGGCGCAGTAGCGATTGATGTCATCGACATGGACTTCAATATGATCGAATTGCGTGCGCATGGTGTGCCCTATGAAAGGAAACTGCGGAAATATTCACGAACGACCGCCTGAAAGCGGTCATCCATTGGCAGGCGGTGTTTCACGAGTTTGCCCGGCTTTTCCGCCAGAATACAGACCAGATCATTTCCCATATTTTTTTTATCCTTCGAAAGGGCCGTGCAATATGCATCCAGATTGATCGCGCCATAATCGTATCGAGGGATGTTGATCTGCAACAAATTATGCAATCGTTCAAAAGTTGTTTGTTCCATCAGGCCGTGGTTCGCCGCAATATAATTCGCCAAATCCATTCCGACAGTCACCGCCTGTCCATGTCGGATCTCATAATGTGAAACCGCCTCCAAGGCGTGCCCAAAGGTATGACCGTAATTAAACTTGTTGCGTTCACCGGTGTCGAACTCATCGATTTCTGCAACGCTTTTTTTGATCCGCAAACTTTCCTGGATATACTCGAGCAACCCGGAGCGCTGTGCCATCAGCTCGTGATAATGAACCATAATTTTTTCCAGATACGGACTGTCCGCATACAGATAAAAGTGCAGCATCTCGCCGATCCCAGACTGAATATCCCGTTGATCTAGGGTCTCCAAAAACTGCACATCGAGATACACGGCGGAGGGCGGGTAGAAATTGCCCACCAGGTTCTTGTTCCGACCCAAATTGATGGAGGTTTTACTTCCGATACAGCTATCCCCTTGCGCCAAGAGTGTGGTCGGAAAAAATTTCCAGTCGATGCCCCGGTAGAGAATCGAGGCGGTAAAGGCGGTAATATCCTGCGTAATGCCGCCCCCAATTGCGACCAATGCATTATTTTTGCGGATGCGTTTCTCGACCAAACATTCCAGCAGATTTTTGCATTGATCGAGCGACTTGTTCTCCTCGGTGGGTTCAATGACAATGGTGCGTTCCGCTGGTAACAGTGAAAATACATTGGCGTAGAGTGTGTTCACATGGGAATCGATCACAAAGAACGCGCCCTCGGCGCACGCCTGCGCGATGTCCGCATCGATGAGGCCTCTAAAATACACGTGGTACTCGCGCGCCCTGGATTGTATCGTCATTGTATCAGACATTCACAAATCCTCCGTCGATCACCAGGTTCTGTCCGGTAATGTAGGTATTGAGATCGCTCGCTAAAAATAAAACGGCCGCCGAGATTTCCTTCGGGGCGGCAAACCGACCCAGCGGAACCTGCGCGGCCAATTGTTCCATTTCGGCACTGCTGAGGATACTCTTGGTGAGCTCGGTCATGACAAAACCAGGGGAAACGGAATTGACCAGGACGTTGTATGGCGCGAGATCCAGCGCACTGGCCACCGTCAGCCCCCGCAAACCAAATTTTGAAACGCTATACAGCGAGCGCCCCGCCCGACTCAGCACCCCAAAGATAGAGGCGATGTTGATGATGCGCCCATAGCGGCGCTCTTTCATTTGCCGGCTGACTTGACGAGTGATGATGAGAGGCGCTTCGAGATTGACCTTGCTGATCGCGTCCCAATCCGCATCTTCCACGTCGTGGATCGGGTTAATTCGATTGATGCCAGCGTTATTGACGCACACGTCGATGGTTTCCCTCTGACACAGCTGGGCGATCCATGCCGTCAGCGCCTCCCGATTCATAAAATCTACCGCATAATATTTTCTGTTGCGCCCGCTCTGCACCGCCTCCGTGTTGAGTGTTGCGATACGCTGCGCATCGGACCCAGTAAGGAACAGGTTGGCGCCGGATGTTTCCATGTCATCGGCAATTTGCTGGCCAATGCCGCGAGTCGCTCCGGTGATCAAAACATTTTTTCCGGAAAAATCGATCTGCATATGTTTACGCGTGAGCCTTCAGGGCTTCCAGCAGATTGCGGGCCGCCTCATTTTCCATGCTGCTGCGGCATTCGGTCGTGTACGAACCCACATGGGGCGTGAGGAGGATTTGCGGCAGATCTTCCATGATACCGCGATACGGTTCCTCCACGAAGGTGTCCAACCAGGCGCCAGCGATCCGCCCATTTTTCACCCCATTCACCAATGCCGTCTCTGAAATAACCCCGCCGCGGGCCACATTGAGCAGAAAAACGCCCGGCTTCATCTGGGCGATTTCGTACTCACCGATGAGACAGGCCTCGCCACTATTGTGCAACGTAATAATATCTGCGAGTGGCAACATCTCCTGCAACGACAACAACTGTTCATCCATCAGAAGAGTTGAGGACACGACCTGCGGATCCACCACGATCAGCGTGACGCCAAACGGGCGTAACAACTGGGCCACTCGCTGGCCGATACGACCATACCCCACGACTGCCACGGTCTTTCCTTGCAGTTGCGTACCGATGCGTTTTTCCCATTTTCCCTGGTGCAGGGCCGCATCCATTTGCGGAATCATGCGCAGCATGCCCAGTAGTGCGCCCATGGTCAGTTCGGCAACAGCCTCGGTCGGACCATTTGGAGTCGAACAGACCGTGATGCCCAGCTCCCGGCAACACACCAAATCCACATTGGAAAGCCCCGAACCGACGCGCGAAATCACCTTGAGCTTCGTGCCCTGCAGCACGGCGCGATCCAGCGTCTCTAACCCCGCGATGAGTCCGCAGACATCGTCGTTCAGCAACTCCCGGAGCTCTATCCGTGTCAATTTCCGTTTGTAGGGATTATCGATGATCTGGAAACCCGCGCCGGAAAGTAGCTCCAGCGGGGATCGATCCGTGGCGGCAAACGATGAGGGTCCGATGAGAATGTTGGAGGTCATCAGGACGCCTTGAGTTTGCATTGGAACCAATGTGCCAACACATGATTCAGAATGAGATGTGTATCTTCGACCGGTCCATATTCACCCGTGACCGACGGAGAATGCACGACGACGTCGCAGATCTCTTTCAACTGGCCCCCATCGAATCCTAACAAACCGATGACCCTGCCCCCTTGCGCTTTCACCCACTGCGCCGCGTTCACCACGTTGGGCGAATTTCCGCTCACGGAAATTACGAGCAATGTGTCGCCTGGAGTGTAGTGGATTTTTAACTGACTCGTAAAAAGATTTTCGTAGCCGACATCGTTGGCAATCGCCGTCATCACCGAGCTGTTATCTGTAAGCGCAAAAACCTTAAAGGGCTTTTTCACGCCCGTTTTTTTGATAATATCGAAACCGATGTCGTTTGCCATGGTCGTAGCGGTCGCGGCGGATCCACCGTTGCCCGCGACAAAAATCGTGCGACCAGCCGCCCTGGCTGTTTCCAGCGCCGTCTCCAGGGCGTTGATCGATGTCGCATCAATGCGATCCAACACCTGCTTCAGGTACGTGAAATACCCTTTTGCAAATTCCCCAATGCTCGCCGCCCCCGTAAATAGTGTGTCGATATTATTCATGATGAGTTTTTTATCCCTGTCAAACCTGTTGGTTGTCGAGTTGAAAACGCCCCGCCCATTCTTTATCGGCACAGTAGATTCGATAGACCAGCTGCATGGTTTTCAGGGCTTCTGCGGAGGAACCCGACGTAACCGGTTCGTCATGCAGAATCGCATGGGCGAAGACACCAATTTCATCCTGCCATGAGTGATCTTTATTATAACGCGTTGTTTGCTCCTTGGGGTCCCCCGCGTCGTCGGTTCCCGCATACACCACGGTAATGGTTTCGGAGCCATAGCTGCGCGTGCTGGAGAGTATTCCTGCCAGGCTAATGGCCCCACGGGTGAGGGTGATATCCAGTTGGAAACGATGCCGCCACTGCGAGGCCGAGGAATGCAACATGGCCACTTTACCGTCTGCGGTGCGCATCAGGGCGTACGCATTGTCTTCCACATCGTGGTGCCAAAAATCATTTTTAATAAAACTGTACACATCGGTGAACTCGCCCGCGAAAAGTCGCATCATGTCCACCATGTGGATCCCTTGATCCAACAATATCCCGCCGCCCGCCATTTCCCGTTTGGTACGCCATTCGTTGGTCGTATCGAACCGGATGATTTTTGATTTGCCGTAGACCCCGCGGATATCCCGCACTTCACCCAATTCACCACTCGCAATGATCCGCTGCGCATCTTGCACCGAGTCGTGATAGCGATGATTGAAACCGTACATGACCTTTTGACCGGGATGGCGTTTTTCACACTCGATCACCGAAAGGATATCGCGCAAATTCCGACCGGGCGGTTTCTCACAGAAGACATGAAATCCCTGATTCAAACCGCCCACGGTGAGTTCCGGCGCGAGATAATTCGGCACACAGACAAACAGGACATCGAGAGATTCTTTGAGCAATTGCTGGTGATTGTTGAGATACAACACGTCATCGCGCACCACGGACCGCTCCGGGAAACTTTGGTCGCAGACCGCCACGACGTTCAGATGCGGATGCCGGTCGCACCAGTACTGTCGAATTTTGCCAACAGAACCATAGCCCGCGATACCGACCTTGAGAATTTCCTGACTCATTCGCTACGCACCTTGTATAGTTCTTGGTACCATCCGCGTGCCGTGGAATAACCGTCTCGGAGGATCGCACAATCCGCACGGTAGGAAACAAAACGGAATCCCGCGTCGCGGAGTAACTCCATATATTCTTTGTCGCGCGCGACCGAACCCGCCACCAGTCCATGTTCTTCGATCAAGGCGACATAATCATGCATGATGGACAAGACCTTGGGATGCGTGAGATCGCCCGGGACCCCACAGGCTTGGGACAAATCGTAAACCCCCAAATAAATCATGTCGAGCCCGACCACCTTCGCAATTTCAGGAATATTGCGTATGCCTTCCTCACCCTCCACCAAGACCCCAACAAACATCTCTGCGTTGGCACGGGCCAGTTTTTTGGGCAACTCCACGTCGGAATATCCGTGACCGCGCGTAAACGGCGACAAGCCCCGGTTACCTTCCGGGTGATACCGACACGACCGCACGATACGGTTGGCCTGCTCTGCGGTGGAAATATTCGAAATCATCACGCATTGAGCACCAATTTCTAACGCATGTAACACATGCGGGGCATGTCCTTCGCCCAGACGAATAATCGGGGTGCAGCCTCCGGCCTCTGCCGCGAAAATCTGATTTTCCGCCGTCTGGAAAGTCGTCGGCCCATGTTCCATATCGATGATGACAAAATCGAGACCCGCCGCTCCAATGACATTCAGTACCGTGGGAGATGAAAGCATCGACCAAGTTCCAAATACCGTCTGGCCCGCTTTGAGAGCCGCCTTGATCTTGTTGACACGCATCATGATAATTTTCCTGAATAGATTGGATACAGTGGATCGTCGCGCATGGCAGATTCAGCCTCCAGACGATCGCTCTCGGTGTCCACAGAGATACTTTGAAAAGGCGATCGGATCGCTTTGACCGTGACACCGTGTTCAATCGCTCGCAAGAGTTCAATCGATTCCGCAATTTCGTACGGCGTCGGGGACATGAACTCAAAATCGACCAGAAATTTTTTGCGAAAGGACATGATCGCTACCTGCTTCAGGCGAGGGCCCACCCGATTTCTGGTATTGGATGGCACCGGGGAACGCGTCATGAACAAAATGTCGTCCGACGTGTTGACCACCACCTTCACTTCATTGGGGTCCAACCATTCGGTCTCGGTTGCGTCAGCGACCAAGGTGCCCAGCGAAAGGGTGTGATCCATTTTCAATGGTTCGACGGCCAGATCAATCATTTGTGGATTAAAGAGTGGTTCATCGCCCTGCACCACGACGACGATATCGTCGTCTGATAAATCCAATTGTTGACAGGCTTTTGCGACCCGCAGAGCGGGTCTGGAGATTTCTGGCGCGGTCATGAGGACCGTCCCACCAAAATTCATAACGGTCTCTCGAACGATGCCGTCACATGCCGCCACGAAGACCTGCGCAACATTCTGTGCCAGCAAACAACGCTTGTACACATGTTCAAGCATCGGTTTGCCAAGAATATCGCAGAGCGGTTTTCCGGGGAAACGAGTCGAGCCCATGCGCGCGGGGATGCCCACGACAATCTTCATGTCACCTTCCTATACACCGCCTCGACCCAATCGGTTCTGAAACTTTTTGGATTTTTTGATATTTTTAAAATATCCCACAACTCAAAATGTTTTCTGATCACCTGCTCTATTTCGTAGAAGGAGGTTTTCCTGGCGTAGAAATCGAAGAATCCTATTTCAACCGTGAGCGCATTCACGTCCGCCAAACGCTCCCCAAATCCCCTGAGCACGTCGACTTCGGCACCCTGAACATCAATTTTTAACAGGTCGATTTTTTGAATGTTGTTCGACTGCATATACGAGTCGCCACGAATCGTTGGCACCTCGATCTGCTGATTGATGGCCGTTTGCGCATATCCTAGTGAATCGGTGGATGCCACATTGATCCGATTCAGCGAGTTGAGATGCGAAATGGACTGCCGGTAAAACTGCGCTGTTTCATCTTTCAGAGCCAGCGCCACATTGTTTTTCGTGACCCCGGCGCACTCCGGAATCTCGCGAAAACTGATTGGATCTGGCTCAAAACTATGGATTTCGCAGTGAGGAAAAATGTCCCGAAAAAACCGTATCGACTCTCCCTGATGCGCACCGACATCGAATATCACTGGGCGGTCGGTTGGCACTAAGCCTTTGAAGTAGCTATCTTCGTTGAAAGATAACTCATACTCCATGTTTCGCTGACCTGATTCGCCACACTTCATGATGTCTACCTCCACTGATTTATTTGGTGATCTTCCATGCATCAAAACGATGTTTGATGTCGTCGAGTTTTTCCATGCCGATCTTGCTGGTCACCTGTTTGTCTAAGGCGTAGTACGCGAATGAGAGATCGTCCGTACAGGTCCGCTTGTACGTGTCGTTCACCCGCTCGACCGATTGGCAGCGGTTTGTGAGATATTCATTCACCTCGATGTGATACGCGCGACAGACGTTGTTTGGAAGGTCGGGCACCGCCGGCAGACCCAACTTCTTGCGGACAATATTAATGAAGGGAATATTCGTCGATTTGTTGGTATAGTTGGCGTCATCTATGGCGATATACCCCTCTGCATTGAAGCATTCCAACACCAACGACAATTCTTCGAGCAGGTTATCCAAGGTGTGCAGACTGTCGAGAAAACAAAAGTCCACGCGATCGTTAAATTCCCTCAAAATATTGATGCCAAGATGCCGGTCGGTACTTGAATACGCCACAAACTTCCAGTGATCGTGTACGCAGGTATTAAACGTACGGCAGATCGTGTCGCTCGCAACCTCACGCAGAAAAGACCCTTTGTTCGCGTTGGTATCCCACGTATACAGCGTGCCATTGTTCTTGATCGCGTGGTACAACATGACCAGCGAGCTGGCACCGGAACCTGTTTCGACGAGAACCCTCTGGTGTGATTTTCCATCCGGTTGATTCAGAATATCGTGAATCGCCAGAAATTCTGAATCCGGAATGCCATTTACCCAGCGGGGCAACATCCGTTTGATAAACAGTAAATAGTCCCGCTCGTTCGCGAGAATCTCCTCTTTGGTTCCAAAATAAAAATCGTACACTGCTGTCCCCCTTTCAAAATCCTTTCACGATGAACGGATTTTTTAGTTCGCCTAAACCCTCAATGCGGGCCGCGTATATGTCACCATGCTGGATAAAACGCAAGCCAACAGTGTCTGGTGGGTTCCCGGTCAGCACGACATCCCACGGTTCAAGAGTCATCCATGTAGAAAGCCAAGCGATGATTTTTGGCCATTGCCACACTTGTTCCGTCGTACGACCACGACGAATCACTTCCCCGTTTTGAACTGCCTCTATCAGACAATCACTTGCATCAAACTCCGTATCAATCCATGGACCAATCGGACAAAAGGTGTCGGGCGCCTTAGAGCGGGCCAGATGGTGATCTCGCCCTTCCACATTTTCCACCGTCACATCGTTTCCAATGGTGAAACCCAGTACACCAGCGCGCGCGTTCGCTTCACTGACATTACGTAATCTGTGGCGAATCACCACGCCCAACTCTGCCTCCCCCCAACAGGGCAGCTCGGGAAAGGGGTTCACAATGGCATCACCGGGACCACACACACTGGTTCCAGGCATTACAAACACCAGGGGTTCTTTCATGTCAGGAGTATAATGTTCAATTCCAGGAAAATTGATCGCAACCGCAACCACCTTACGTGGCGCACACGGGGCCAGCAACTTCACAGAACCGAGATCAGCAACCAACAGACCTTGCGTGGGTTCACCAAGAGGATCGCCAACGATGCGGTACACCCCATCATGCCCAACACAACCAAAAGCGACCTGCTCATTGGCATCGATAAAACGAACTAACCGCATACAGGGTCTCCTAAATATCAGCCAATCATGCGCAAGGCTGTTGTATCCGAAACTGTCATTATTTCTCGCAGCGTCTGCTCAACCCGATCGAGCATATTATTCGGTAGGTAGCAATAGCGTGCCTTGAAACGCCCCAGCGCCCCCTGTACTTCTGCACTATTCCACCACGCATCCACATCATCCCAAATTTGTGCGACATGGCGCGCCGCAGACGCTGGTGTCTCGTGAAAGATGCCAACCCGCTTGAGGTCATCGAAATAAGGAATCGCTGAATCTCTGAGTTCCCAGTGCTGCGGATTCCAAAAAATTACGGTGGGAACGTTCATGGTAAACGATTCCAGAAAGGTCGTGGCATTGTATGTCGCAATATACAGTCGGCTGTGGCGTATCAAATGGTCGATATTGGATGTTCCTTCATCCAAGCACAGATCTGGAAAGCGCTCACGCCAGCGGGGAACTTGATCCCATTCATAATTGTGGGCGAACAATCGAACCGTCAACGCGTTACGAACCGGCGCTGGCAGATGTTCGACAAATGCGCACTGGTCACCAAAATAATCGAGCCACTGGCGCGACACAAAAACGCTATACATCCAATAGCTAAACTGGGGCAGAGCGCACGTCACCAACAAGGCGCCTGTTTGCTCCGACTGCCGAACTCCTAACGGCTGCTTTGATTTCAATTGACCAATGGGTTTGAGCTTGGGCTGCATCGCATCTGTCCATCCCCAGCTTAAATAACAATCGCTGATCGCAATTTCATGCTCTTCTGCGAACGACCAACGCCCCACCCCGTAGTGTCCGCCATGCTGACCGATCACCAGCGGAGAACCCTGCTCTATTTTTTCTGCCGCCCATATTTTAAAAACGTCGTCTGAATTTTCAGCACTACTTGTAAAAATTACTTGGGGCCGTTTGGGCCATGGCAAAGCTGCTGCCTGTTGCATCAGTTGAGGGTAACCTTCCAGATAAACTGCGGGGATTTGCTGAGCAATGAGTGCATGCGCGCAGGTTTCATACGCTGAATGAGTTTCCCCAGAGACAATCCACTGCCTTTTTTTGTCATCGATGGGAATCTGAATGGGCGACACCGAACTCCAACGTTGTGGTATTTGCCCAAAACGTCGATGCAAACGGATCTCATCGCGCACAGTCAAATAGGTCCCTAAAAAAAAAGCGTCCCGGTCTCGGACCAACGTACTGGCGGCTTGGGAACACCATGTCGCCAACTGTCTCAGGATTTTTTTCTTTATGGGAATGCGAGATGAGCTTTTTGGTGCATCGTCGCTCATCTGCATTTTTTTGATGCAAGGCACTGTGGTGAACTGTTGTAAGATGGCGGCATAAATATGATGGTTCCATGCGTCTCCAACAAACAACTGTGTGAAATGCGTCATATCGTTAGGCACCAACAGATCTTCGTACCCGCTCCGCACGATGGTACCCGATAATTCATACTGGCTGACGGCTTGTTGAATGGAGGTCCAGCGATCAAACAACATTTGAATAAAATACCCCAACCACGGCCCGATCAATATCCGCCAATAGCGCACACTATGATCGACACCGTGAATATCGTTGAGTTGAGCGGTCAAATTCACCAACAAGCGCTCATGAAAATTTTGCAAATATTGATAATCCGCAAATAACTTTTCGCGGTCGTCCCAGTGATACGGCATGACTTCCGCGTCGAGCTGTGACCAGCATGTTTTGCGCGAAAAGCGGCGACACCATTCGCCGAGGAACAACAGCGGCTCGTCGTCGCACCACGTTTCTTCCAGCGCGGTCGTGACCAGAAAACGTTTCACCACACCGACCGCCCGCCATCCATCACAATGTTTTGTCCATTCAGATACGACGACGCGTCGGAACAGAGAAACTGCACGGCGGCACGATATTCATCGCGGTTCGCCATGCGTCCCAATGGAATCAGGGCCGAGAGACGTTGTACAAATTCTTCACCTTGACCGTTAAAAACTCCGCCCGGCGACAACGCGTTTGCACGCACTCCGCAATCAACCCAATAGGTAGAAAGATAGCGCGTCAGTCCCACCAGTCCTGCCTTGATCACAGAATACGTAACGGGCTTGACGGGCTGCAAATTGGCCGCTACGCCCTCTTTACGATAGATTCTTTGATCGGGAGAAAACACCGACAGATCGGAGGCAATGTTCAGAATCACACCACCCTTTCCGTCTTTCGCCATTGCGCTTCCGAATGTTTGGCTGCACAAAAATGCCCCGGTGAGTCCGACCGCGATTTGCAGATTCCATTGCGCGAGCGAAAAATTTTCCAGGCGAGACGTTTCCATCACCCCCTGATCGCCCTGCACTTTCGGATCGATGGCCGCATTGTTGACTAAAATATCGATGCGACGACCGGTGCGCGCAAACTCTGCGGCCACGGCGCTGACTGAATCTGGTGTCGAAACATCCATGATGTGCGTGAAAATTTGCGACGCGCGTGCGCTGCGCGCCAACAATTCACGCGCGGAAGCCAGCGCGGTCTGGCCGATGTCGGTGAGCACTACTGTCGCACCACTTTCCAGTAACGCCGCCGCATGTTCCACGCCGAGCAAACCAGCGGCACCAGTAATGAGCGCTGTTTTGCCCTGCAGATCAAATTTTTTGAATGCAGTATTCATAGTAATTCCATCATGAACGAACTTGGCCACCATCAAGGGTCCACACTCCACCCGTGGCAAAAGCGGCGCGAGGAGACGCAAGATATGCGACCAATTCCGCCACATCTTGCGGTGCCCCGAAGCGAGCCAACGCGACTTCGCGCTCAATCATTCCCTGAACAGCGGCCGCATCTTTGGCAATTTTTTGCGACCACACCGAATCATCGAAGAGAATGTTGCCTGGAGCGACCGCATTGATGCGCACACCCTGTTGACCCAACGGCCGCGCGATGCCCCGCACATACGCATGCAGCGCGGCTTTGGCGGCGGAGTACGTAACGGGTGCTCCCGGAATCACTTCAAGACCACAAATGGATGAGACACACACAATCACACCACGCGACGCCACCAGCGCCTCACGCGCCGCCTCAACCATGTTGGTGGTACTCCAGAGGTTGAGCGAAAAAATCCGCTGCCATTCTTCGTGCGTTTCGTTGCCAGGAGATACCGACGAACCATTGCCAACATTACAAATCAAGATATCCAATTGACCCAATTTTTCCGTCGTTTCCGCAATAATTCGTCGCGCTTCTTCGGGTCGCGAGACATCACCGATAATCATCGCAGCACCCGGCAGATTTTCTGCGCACTCTGCGAGCGTCGTCGCATTACGACCATTGAGAGCGACGTGGCAACCCTCGCGATGCAACAACATAGCAATGGCTTTTCCAATTCCGCGAGACGAACCGGTCACGAGGGCTTTTTTTCCAGCCAGTTCACGTTGCATGATGATTCAACCAATCGATGACCATATCCCGATATTGGCATAATGCCGCGGCATGTGCACCATCTGCTGCGCGGGCCGTTTGCAGAATATAATTTCCGACGTATTCAAATTGGGTGAGCAGTGCAAAAACTTTTTCAAATTTGGCATTGCCCTCACCGAGCGACACTGTCGTCCCACCAAACACACGATCTTTCACATGCACATTCACAATGCGATGACCGTAGGCGGCGAATTCTTCCTCTGCATCGAATCCCAACGCGGCACTATTTCCAATATCGTAGTTGATTCCAAATAATGCGGGCTCCAGTCGCGCAATAAAACGCGCCAATTCCGTCGGAGCAAAATTTGATTCAAACACAATACGCATTCCGCACTGCGCCAGTCGTTGCGACTGACTTTGCAAAAAATCCACCAACATATTTTCCTGCGTACGATTTTCAATGCCGCCGTTATCAACGAGTGGCACCACGATCATGGAGATTCCCACGCGATCGCACGCATCAACAATCGCCAAAAAATCCCGCTGCAATTGTGCACTCTCGTCGCCACGCATTTTCCAAAACGGCGCCTGCATAAAGCAATCGCCCGTTAGCGATGGAATACGCATATTATGCTGGCGACATAATTCTTTTATTGAAGCCTGCCCTTCAACCATGAGCAGTGGATTTTCATACAGACGATCTTGATCCAAGGTCCATTCCATCAGGTGCAGACCGCATTGTTCGGCCTGCGAAAATTCTTCGCGCCAACAGGGCCACGGGAAGGCCTGAATACGACCCTCGATCAATGGCGACAAACGCCCTTGCATGAAACCGATGCGATGATTCATTTGGTTTTAAATCGGTACGGCGTCGGCGCATCGCTGGCGCCCGACACACTACGCACTGCATCCCAACTCCGGATTTGTTCGACAATATCAACACCGGTTTTCTGACCCCACAAACGGAGCAGCTTTCCAAAAATCTCACCGGATTTTCCGGTACCGATGATGTTGCCATTCAATGCAGTCACTGGCAGCATGCAAAAAGGCGTGCCGGTCATGAATGCCTCATCAGCGGTATAGACATCGTAAGGTTCGATATTCTTCTCGATGACTTTTATACCAAGCTCCACACACAGTTCTTCCATGATGTAGGTACGAGAAACGCCGCGCAAAATATTTCGACCTTCTGGTGAAATGACTGCGCCATCTTTGACGATAAAAAAATTGTCCCCCGTTCCTTCCGCAATAAAACCATCCGGATCGAGCAGCAGCGCCCAATTGTTATCGCCTTCAATTTGCGATGCCTCAATGTTGGCCATCAGGTAATGAATTCGACTTCGATTCTTAATTTTCGGATCTAACAATGCGGCGGGAATTGCGCGTTGCGAAGTAATCACCGCGTTGATTCCCGTATCAAATAGTTTTCCCATACTGGCAACGGTCCAGCGTAATGGGAAATCAGCGATGATGACATTTGGTCCTTTGTGCAGACCTTCAATGTTTTGATAAATTCCCAGGAGGCCACGTGACACATCGATCATCAGACGATGTTCATCGTCGTTCGTAAAAAGATGATCGTTCGCTTCAATCGTTTGATCACAGGCCTGTTCCATTTCTTCAGGAGTCATCGTCAAAGGAATGCGCAGAATTTTCACTCCCGCGTACAGACGATCGATATGCTCGCGCAGTTTGAATTGCTTTTTATTAAACGAACGCGTCATTTCAAAGACCATGTCACCGAACATCAGCGCAGAATCATAAATAGAAATCTTCGCTTCGGCTTCGGGCACAAGTGCACCGTTAAAATAAACAACACGACCTGGATTTTTCATACGGCCTTCGCTCCTGTGTTGATGCGGTAGACTGCGTCGTACCAGCGAATAATATCTGTAATGTGAAAATTTGGATTTTTTGGATACAGAGCATTGTAGAGTTGTCGCATGAATGCGTACTGCTCCGGAGTATTCACATCCAGGACCAGATCGGGACGACTGAATTCAGGTGGACATTGCACTGTACTGACAGGACACCATTGTTCATCAACCGCTTTTTGAATACTGTAATCAAAGAAATTTAAATGCACATGTTCGCGTTGCCGCGGCGCAGTATGTCGTTCACGTGCCTCAGCCAACAAAGAAAAATCAAACATCTCCGCCCCGATACCATCGGGGTACTGCGAATCACCAATCACTGACAAATTAGATGAAAAGCCCCGACGCCCCAAAGATAAATGATGCGCAACGATGCGATCAATTTCTGACGGTTCTGGAGTCGCATTGTCTGCAGGCAAACGCCCTATCACATCGGCCTGACTGGAAACGGCGGCGTGGTAGTAACGCTCGACCAAATCATTTTCAGAACCAGCAAAGACCGTCACATGATAACTTCTACCCAAATCACCAAGCCTGGCGTCGGCAGGCGTATCGGGAATTGCCAACACGATCTCATCAATACGCTGGCAGCGTTTCACTCGTTCCAGAATTCGCCCCACCAAGGGTGCCCCAGCCAAATCCATCATGGATTTTCCGGGGAGACGCGTAGAACCCATGCGCGCTTGAATGATCAGGACAACACGTTTACTCATGAGAAGAAGTTTCGTTATCCAACAGAGTCGAAATGGCCTTGAAAAGTTTCGTCTTTAATTTGAACTGATCATCCCGCATCAACGATTGACCGTAGCGATTATAATTTTGTGTGCTTTCATTCAAGCTCGCGTATTTTGCGATATCGACACTCTCTTTTTTTCTCGCTTCAACGATGAGTGAAGTGAGCGGATCGCGATCAAAACCCGTGACCTTAAAGTTGATGTGATATTTGCCATCTTTTGGATCATAGTGATGCACCAGATTATTATTTTTATAAAAGTCCTTATTGAAATTCTGCCAAACGGATTCCATACCAACAACGTGTAATGGTTCGCACAATTCTGGCACTTCGGAATCCCCAAACTCTTTCTTCAGCACACAATGAAAGCCACAACGTTCCAAAAGAATTTTCAGCATTTCAAAGTCATACAAATAGAGATGCGCATATCCGGAAACAAACTCGGTTAATTGCCGATTAAAAAGTGCCGTGTCTTGACCCGGTGAGACAACGCAATTCATAAACATGCCACCAAAACCCAAATCGGTTCTCAAGTTTTCATCTTCTTTTAATGCGGCTTCAAAGAACGTCTGATCGCGATCGACATACGCTTTGGCAATTTTACGCAAATCCGGCGACAGGATGCGAACCACACCGTCTTTCATCAACACACGATTAAATTCGAGCAGAATTTCCTCGAGACGAACATGGGGAATATGTTCAAACATGTGGCTGCAAAAAATGACATCGCAGCTGGATTCCGGCAATGGAATATCTGCGGCATCACCCAACAGTGATGTGGTGGATTTGTCCCGCATCTTGTGATCGAGCGTGTGCCAATTTTCCTTACTCCAAATTGGGCTCGCCCCCACATTCAACTTAATAGGCTCTTTCATTCAAATCTCCTTTGTCTAATTTATTGCTGAATGGATTCCCAAGGTTTGTGCGTGCAGTTCCATCAATCGATGTGTTGTGACGTAAATTTTATGCCCATTCACACTCTGGTATAAGACATAGTTTTCTTCCACCAGTCGTCGAAACTCGCGGGAGGTATAGTAACCATCACCGGCCTCGTTCACAACAATAACATTCACTGCCTGCTGCTGTATCATTTCTCGCAATTGTTTTTTTGATATGGCAGGTGGATTCGTCAATCCTTCATCTGGGATGAAACTGGTGGTCAGTTGTGTCACGTCGAACGCTTGCTCAAACCCTTTGACATTTCTCGTCCCCGACAAAAAAGCCGCCGCACAGTACCAGTCAATGATGTATTCCCCTTTGTGGGTAATTTTGGAGACGGCATCACCAAGTTGTTGCATGGTACCCAGCGAAGACCAGACCTTCTGAGAACGAATAATGCCATCGCGGTGGTGAACGAGGGGAATGTAGGCCAAAAAGGCAAAAGACCCCAATAAAATAATGGAGAAAGTCATCGCAACAACCGCTCGCCTCAAGCGTAAGTGCAAAAACGCGAGCACGGCCGGCATGGCGAGCAACGACCAATACGGAGTGGCTTGACTGTAATGGGAGGGGCCGAGCCTGATCGGCGAAAGACTGTAGAGAAAAACAATGGCCGCCGCGATGACAAAGAGCAGCGCATATCTTTTTTTGTTCTCATCAGATCCCCGAGAAAAAAAACAGGGGACTATGGCGACCACAGCAATCAGAACGATCAGAAAATTTTGCTTGTTGAGTCCTGCCCAGAAACAATCTCGCAAATTTTCCCAGAGTGCGGGTTGGTTCAGGTATCGTGCGGGAGACAGCACCAATGGATAGAGATAGTGATTAAAATATAAACCCACAGGATTCTTCCAGAGCACATACAGAAAGATCGGAGAAGCCACCCAAAAACCGCAGAAAGAATACCCGATATTCCGCACGCACTGGACCGCTTTCCTTTTTTCGATCCAGTGGATGACAGTGACCCACAGCACGATGAATGGGATCAGGGCAACAATGAGATGAAATCGGGAATTGAAGGCCAGGCCCAAAAACAATCCGGCCAGAAAATAGTGGAGCGACTGCGCAGGGCGTTCCGAGTCATACGTGGAGCGAATTAAAAAATAGACACACCCCATCAGAAAAAAATTGCAGGGCGCATAGTGCTTCATGAGAATGTCGGTCTTAAAAAATGCGTGATTGCATATAAAAATCGCCGCCAAAAATAACGCCGCCCACTGGTTGTTTGAGAGTCTTTTCGCGATCAGGTAGAAAAAACACACCGTACCAAAATACAAGAACACAGACAACATGCGGGCCACTTCAAAGCTATAACCAAAGATTTTCATAAACACGCCATAGAGGATAAAAAAACCGGCCGTTTGCCCAGAGTAATAATCTATCCCGGGGAGGGATCCATATTCTGCGAAGGAGCGGGCCTGCAGCAAATACATCCCTTCATCGCCGTCAGCACCCGACAAGTAGGCCCCGAAAAATGCCAGCACGAGGAAACAGGCACTCAACAATACAATGATCCAACGCATATTGTTATTCGGGGCAGCGTTTGTTTGCATGGGATCTTTCATGCCTTCCGGACATGCGCTGGGAAAATGCCAAACGCGGTCACGCGTGCGGCCAGGTCTCTGAGCAATGGAATGCGGAGAGACCGCGGCACCTGAAATGCTGTGTCGGGATTGAGCGCCTTGGCCACCAGATTGCGTTGCGCCAATGACTGAAACATTTGCGTCATTCGGGTCGGCCACATCCGCGTTTTTTGCACCCGGGCCAGATGCTTTTCGCGGAGCTGACCGGATTGCAAAGGTTCAGCGAGAATGTTGGCCGCCGCCACGGCATCCATGATGGCGCAGTTGATCCCCACCCCACCAACCGATGACATCACGTGGGCCGCATCGCCGATGAGGAGCAACCCGGGGAGATACCAACGAGGAACGCGACTCGATTCAACCGAGAGAAAAGAAATTTGCTTCCAGTCCGTCAGGTCATCCATGCGGTTGCTGAATTCTGGGATCAGGTCCGTAAGGGACGTTTTGAAGGCTTCCAGGCCATTTTCCTTGAATTGTCGATACGTCCCCTTCGAAATGACGCAACTGATTTGCCAGTAGTCAGGCCGGTCCATCAACGCAAAGTAATAGCCGCGCCCGACATGGACAGACAAATTCGCAAAATCTTTGTCCCCTGGAAGTCGCGGCAGACGAAACCAGAGCACATCCATGGGTGCTGATATTTTTTTCGGCTTCAACCCGGCCAACTGCCGAATTTTTGAGGAACGCCCATCCGCTCCGACGACCAAATTTGTCCGCACGGCATGGAGGCCATCCGACCCCTGATACACCACACCGCGTGTTTGGCCATTCTCCTGAATCAGCTCTCGCACCCGCGCATTCATAACCAACCGAAAATTCGGAAATTGCCGGGCTTCCTGCACCATGAATTCAAGAAAACGATGTTGCGGCAGCAAAACAATAAAGGGATAGCGCGTTTTCAACCGCCCATAGTCCGTCACGGTGTAAGGCCCCTTGGCGGTTTGAATCGTGAGGGTGCGGATCTTGGAATGAGGGATTTCCAGCAGTCGATCGGCGAGGTCTAATTCATCCAAAATTTCCATGACGGAAGAGTTGAGAGAATCTCCACGAAAGTCGCGATCGAAATCTGTATGGGCCTCGAGCAGCGTCACGTCGATGCCTTTGCGCGCGAGCAGAAACGCCAAGAGGATCCCCGCCGGGCCACCTCCGACGACACAACATTGGGTGTGATGAGTTGTTATGGGTGATGACATAGGACAATTTTGCAGACGCGATCAATGTGTTTATCGGTCAGTTTCGAATACAAAGGCACATTCAAAACCTGTGCTGCAGCTAATTGTGAATTCGCCAGCTGCCCAATCCCCTTACCCAATTTATTCACGTAAGAAAATGTAAATCCGAGGTCAACGCCCTGCGCCGCGCACTGTTGGTGAAAAATTATTTTCTCGCCCTGCGTCACCCGGATCGGGAACATCAGCAGAGCGGTTTCTGATTCAGGCAGTGGGGTATACGTTGCGAGTGATGGATGCCCTTTCAGCCGCGCTGAATAGATTGATTCAATCTGTTTGCGTCGCGCGAGAACTGAATCAATGCGATCCAAGGCCTGCAATGCCGTGCGCGCCTGCAACGCACCAAAAGGTTTCCGGTACACCTGCAGCCGATCAGTCCGTAACTCTCCATGATCTTGATAAGGTCCGTTCAGGAATTTCCACAGTGGGAACGTCACACGACCATAAATATTTTCTTGCGTCGCCACGTTATACAGTAACCCGCGTAGGAGATTCCCTGCTGCCATCGATTGCGCGGGATACATTTCGCGGCGCATGAGTTGCTCCACCGCGTGTTGCAACGCGGCATCCCGAAAAAAAACCGCGCCCCCGCCACAGGCGGACAAGGTTTTGGTGTAGTCGAAACTCAGCAGCGCGACATCTCCGAAGGTACCCGTTGCTCTGCCGAAAAGACGCGCACCGAAAGCGGCCGCGTTGTCCTCTATGACCACGCTGTTGGTTCGGTTGGCGATGGTGCGCACGCGGTGCATATCCGCCGGTATCCCAAATTGGTGAGTGGCAACAATAATGGAACCGGGGACAATATTGTTGTCCAGGGCATCGAGGTTCATGCCAAAGGTTTCTAAATCAATATCCACCAGACACACATCATCGATACGTCCGGCAAAAAAACACGCCTCGATGAGCGCTCGGCAGGTGTACGCGGGGAGGTAGATTTTTCTCCCTGTTAATATTTTCAGCACGAAATAGAGCCCCGCGCTGGCGCCTGAGGTTAACAGAGGTGCTGGCAAACCAAATCGCTTCGACAACGCGCGTTGCAATGGCTCCCCGTGGTTCCTTCCGGCTAGTTGGAATGATCGGCAGAGCGCTTTGGAAGAATTCTCTATTTTTGTGCGAGGAATCATTCGGATGGTTGGCCCGTGCGTACAATGAACAACCCAAGGGTCTAGCGCCACAGGCGCGCTGAGGGGGAGGCTCCATGCGGCTTTGCCGCTGGAGGGGGCGACGCTAGCCCCTGAGATTGACACAGTGAAAAAAATGCAGCGGTGACAGGAATGATGGCAACCAGGCGAACGGCACCGGCGCTTCTGCTTGCACATGAAAATATTTCATCAACAGCACTCTGATTCGCTGAAATGCATTCGCATTTTCGTAGTGCCAAATCAGATGGGGGCGCTGTATGCCGTTCAATTTGAGGGTGGGATACGTGACAAAATATTTAAATAGCTCAATTAAAAAACCGCCGTTCCTGGGGACCAGCACCAGAAAATCCCCATCATCAGAGAGCGCTCGGCGGACCTCTTTCAAACTGTCTTCCAACGTGGGGATATGTTCCAAAGTGCTGGCGGCAATGACCGTGGTAAAATGCGCATCGGGAAATGGCAACGATGAACCACTCACTTGTACCGTCTGCACTTCCGGATAATGCGCTTTGATCACGTGGAGGAAGGCCGGTTCAATATCCACGGCGGTGTAATTTTTAAAATCGGATCTCTTTTCGTACGCAATGTGTTCTCCCCCTCCGGCACCAATTTCTAAAATTCTCGCGCGATTGCAATGGGCCCGCGCAATTTTCCGATGCCCAACCCGTTCAACAATGGATTGCAGCGAAATATACCAATCTCTTTTTTCGAAATTTCTGGAATGCGCGCGGAGGGCGTAATGCTTCCACGCCGCGTAGTCTGTGTGAAAATTATAGGCAGACGACATCTTGGAGACTCAATTCATTCTCAGTTTTTGCGGAGATATTGTAGCTGAGCACGTAGGGTTTAATTCTCAATATATTGGCGGTCAACAACTCGATGGCGCCGGTAATATTCTGCCAGGTCCGAATGGTTTTGAGCGCCGCTGCCGGCCGTCCATAAATTTGTTGCGTGGAGCGGCAGACAAAACCAAACGACTCATACAACATGGCCAGATAGCGCGCGGGATCGGTGATATAAAAATGTCCTTGGGGGAATTGTTTTTGAAAGAAGTAACTCACGCCAGAAAGCGTCGGACAGGGATCGACCAACACGATTTCTCCATGGGGCGCCAACAAACTCTTCACATGTTGGAGGGTGCGGACCGGATGCTGCGTTCGATAAAATACGGCGCGCAGAATAATGACGTCAAACTTTTTGTCGTGGAGCGGGATCTCTTCGACGGCGCCCAGATGGCATTCGATGTTTTGTTCCCGAATATATTGCACGAGCTCGGGAATAACTTCTGTGCCCACCACCTGATTACCGAGTGCTTTGTAGGCGCACAGAAATTCGCCAAAACCACATCCGACATCGAGGATACGCAGTCCTTTTGCCTGGCGCACAACCGATGGGACCTGCAGGATGTTCAGGGAGACGCGATTCAAAAAACGCGAAAAAGACCAGGGGTTATGAAAATTCTTCAGAATCCGTTGCAAATAATAGCGTCGCAATTTCTGCATGACGCTCTGATTTAAAAAAGACAAATCTCGAAAAGATTTCTGATAAAATTCAGAGAATGCGGTGAGGGAACAACCATGCGAAGAGTACGCGATGCCGCACACGGCGCAATGATACAACGTCCCTTCAATATTGGGCAGCGCGTGGTTGGCTTCGGCGGTATTGTGGTACAATGTTCGGCAGAGCACCGCCGTCCGCTGTACGCCGCAAAACGGGCAGCCGCTTCTTTCGTAAAAATAGCGTTCTGCGTGCTTCATGCAATTTGATCGCAGCGGGTGCACGCCGGAAGACGTCCATGTTTGCGCAGATCTCTTCTGAATTTTCTCATTTTCGGACCATTCCAAATTTCGTCGAATGATTGTTCGCGAACATTCCCCAAAGACACGTTGTAACACCGCGTGTACGGAATGACATCGCCATTGGCGATGATCTGCGCGATGAAGTAGGACACCATGCAGCGGTTGCTATTCAGGAATTTGGAAGGTTCTGAAAAATAGGTTGTCATCTCTTTGCGATTAATGTGCGGCAGTATTTCAACTTTTTCTCCATACTTTGCCTTCACGCCTTCCAACTGAGACCACAACACATCGACATCCACTTCATCAGGATTGGTTCCGCCACCTAAACAGTTCACGGTGGCCGCATAGTCTGCACCAAACGTGGCGTTGTGTTCATCCGCCATCTCTTGCGTGACAAAATTCATGAGCGTGAAGTTGACGCGCTCCAATTCCAAATCGGCAATGCTCTCCATGAAATCTTCCAGACAAAAATAATTGTGATTGGAAATGGTGTAATTGATGAACACCTTGGGGAATTCCGCACCCGTTTCTTTTTTGATGCGCGCAATCGTGCGAATTCCTTCCGTGGCCCGTTCGAAGGTATCCTTCACTCCACGAATAGAGTTGTGAATGGCCGGCGGACCATCGATGGAGACATACAACCGCTTCAAACCGACGCGCACAAAATCTTCCGCATAGCGCGGCAATAAATAGCCACCCGTCGTAATCAACATTTCCATGCCGCATTGATTCACGTAATCGACACATTTGACGATATCGCGATAGAGCAGTGGTTCGGTGCTCGTAATGCCAATCATCGGTTTGAAATGTTTTACTTGATCCACCAACGCGGTAAATTCCTCGAAGGCAATTTGTCCCCGGTTCCCGTCCAGTCGGAGATTTTTATAAAAATTTGCCTCCGCGTTTTGGTTCCCGACATCGCACATCTTGCACTTCAGGTTGCAAATACTATTGATGGAAAAATAGATGGTGAGCGGATAACCGCTGTATCCCCCCGGACTGAGAAAATACGGGGCGGCCCGACGCAGCAAACCCATAAATCCGACCTGACCTCCCACGCCGGGATGTTTCATGGCGGAATGCGCTTTTTTCAACATGTCAAAAAATATCATCCGGCTTTCCTCGTCGGCAATAGCACCGAGTGATGTTCTGTTGTCGTCGTGTGACCCGTAATGCACCGGCGTCGCGTGCAATTTTTTTCTGTCAGGGTGATCTCCGTTTGCACGGAAATGTTGTTGGCCCCATGCAAGAATGCGGAGAGATTCACCAGCCCCTCTCTCCAGAGCGGCAGTTGCGCCGGGGCAAAATATTTGGACGATGCCATGTGAACCGAAGTCGCGTTCGATGTCCACAGAAGTTTTTTGAACGCTCCGAGGTCTTCGAGTTGATCGTGCACACGAATGCCATTTGTATCAAAAAAAATCTGGCGCATGAATTTCGCAAATCGCTGTGGGTTGGGCGTAAACAACCGTCTCGAGACATAACGACGAAAGAGCTCTGCGAAAAAATTCACCCGCAGCAATGTCAGCGCCGCGAGTCGCAACAGGATCATGCGCACCGGCGACATGTTGTCTTGCAGTGATTCTTGAAACCAGGTCTGCACGCTCATGTCGCCGGCACCTTTGGTGATCACCACGTTTTTTTCTGGCAGATGGGCGGAGAGAATTTTCCCCGTGGCGGTCATCCCGCCGTAGTTGGTGTCGCTGCACACCAGTGCGTGCGATGTTTTATCAAACAATT
>OBEQ012299151.1_pt1 | contig 31366 bp, 26 predicted proteins | sample 1670901 | NCBI WGS metagenome assembly OBEQ01 (sample SAMEA104232315, study PRJEB22302) | groundwater metagenome | biome: forest; feature: aquifer; material: groundwater | place: USA | collected 2011-08-07 | depth 5.4 m | reverse complement strand
CCAGCAAGGGGATATTGTCCTGCGGATATTGGTGTCCGGAGGTGGCTGCGTCGGCCACGGAAGTGACTCCGAACGGGAAGGCCTTGGCCTTGAAAGTCACAACGATGCGGGACTTGGATCCCGCCGCGAACGCGATCTCCCCCTGGTCGTTGCGGGCCGTGATTTCCTGATCCGCCGCCGCTCCGAGCTTGAAGGACAGTTTTTCCGGGACGAAGCCGAGATCCATATCATAGTCCACGATCACGGTTTCGATGCGGCCATCGCCGTTGAGATCCTGGTAATAAGCGTGCTTGACGTTGGCGGGCGGCGTGTAGACGTAGACCTCGCTCATGACCTCGCTTTTATGCATGCCTACCTTGACCGCGATGGCTTTCAAGGTCATGGACGCGGTCAGGGGAATCGGCCCGGCATAGGTTTTGGTCGTGCCGCCCTGGGCGGAATCCGGAACGCTGCCGTCCGTGGTATAGAGGATGGCCGCTCCAGCCGTTGCGGATGCCACGGTGACGGAACCTGGGGCCGAAAAGGACTTGCCCGCCGGATTGGCCGTCGGAGTAGCCGCCGTGAGCATCACGAACACGTAGCCCTCGGACATGACGTCGCTCTTGTAATAACCGGTCTTGATGGCGATGGCCTTGATCGTCATGGATTTGTCCACGGTGATGGCGCCGGTATAAGTCTTGGTGGTACCGCCCAAGGCGGAATCCGGAGTGCTGCCGTCCAGGGTGTAGAGGATGGTCGCGCCACCCGGAGTGGCGGAGGCCAAGGTTACCGTGATCGGAGAATTGAAGGTCTGGCCCGCCGGCGTGGCGACGGGCGTGGTCGCCTTCACGATGGCGAAGAAGTTCGCCGTGAAGGTATCGCTGCCCTTGGCCTTGGTGCCCATCACGTTCATGGTATAGGTGCCTTTGGCGGCGGCGGTCACCCAGATTTTCTTGGTGCCGGTGGGATCCGTCTTGAGCACGGTGCCCGCGACTACGGGTTTGGTCATGGCAGAATCCTCGAAGACCAGGAGACCGGCGGCCGGGGACAAGGTGAAGGACTGGCCGGTCAAATCCGCTTTGCCGTTGAGGGTCGCGCGCACCGTGGCGCCGACGGGCGTGTTCACCAGCGCGTCGGGACCGGTCTTGGCAACGTAATCCACCAGCCAGCTGCCCGTGATTTCGAATTCCACGAAACCGGCGCGGCCGGACTTGTCGCTGGTGTAGATGATGCGGTAGATGCCCGGAGGGAGATCGGTGATCTTCGCGGTATCCAATGAGAACTTGGTGCGGCTGGGATCCACAATAATGCCGCCATGGGACGTCCCCACTGGAAGGGTTTCCGGAGTGGTGATGCTGCCGCCCGAAAGCTTGTAGGTCGAGATGCCGGGAAGGATCTTGCAGGTATCGCTGGCAGCCAACACGGCGCCGCAGCTTTTGTCGCCGCACGTGCTCTCGGTAACGTTCCAAGTAGGCGGGACGGTGGCCGGGACGACGGGCGTGGCGATATAGGATTGGGTCTGCTCGAAATAGATGGAGGTCTTGATGAGCAGATTGGAACCGCTGAACTGGCGTTCGCAATAGAACAGATCGAAGTCGTACTTCTGCCCAACCGTGAGGCCGGCGATGGTGTCGATGGCAACCGAATCCTTGATGGGCCAATGGGCGCCGCCCAGATCGATCACCAGCTTGTTGTTGATGAACACCCACACGTCGTCATCGCCGATGAAGTTGAACTTCTGGCCCTTATCGTACTTGAAATTGGCGTGCATCTCCATGCAGAAGTTGAAGTTCTGGGGGGCCACGGCCGTGGGCTTGTCGGCGGGAGCGCCCATGCAACTCTTCACGTCGATGTCGGTGGTGTAGCAGTTCGTGTGCACCGGATCCGCGGACGAATGACCCAACTTCGGATCTCCCAGCGGGAAGAACCCGGTGGTGAATTCGTCCAAGGAGCTGTACTGCCAATAGCCGTCGATGGATTTGGAGATGGGCAGATCGTAGCAGCTCTGCCAGTTGCGCAGGGCGGGGTTGGCATTGGTGGAATCGGTGATGAACCAGTTGTTGAGCTGGGATGACTTCGTATAGGTGGAGGCGGGATTGCGCTTGGGCTTTTTGTCCGGGCCCAAGGTGGGCAGGATCATGCCCTTGGTTCCCTTGATGCCGTCTTCGCCGGAACGGTCTTCCTCGAAATCCGGATGGGCGGCGGTGAAGTCGCGGATGGTCACGGCCAGATCGAACTTGCACGTGCCCAGCACGCCGATGGGGTAGGCGTTGGTGATCTTGGGGGCCCCCACCGGATATGGAGTCGGCACGATGAAGGCAGTATCCTTGCCCGCGGTCGCGAAGTAGGTGGAGAGGTCGATCATGCCGCCGTCCTTGGCGCCGCCGGCGCCGTAGAGTTCGCCGCCGATCTGGTTGCGGAAGGTGACGGAAAAGTTGGCGTCCGTGATGTAGTAGACGAACCAGCCGCAGCGGTTCTTGTCCGCCGGGAAGCGCATGTGGGTCCAGTCGACCTTGCCGGTCTTGATGTCCGGCGCGCCCAGGTTCCAGGGGTTGAAGAGGAAAACGACCTTGGTGTTGGGCGGGATGTCCGTGATGATGGGCGGCTTGCCGGGTCCCTGAGGGATGATCCAGACGTCGTTCTTGAAGCCGGGCTTGAGGAAGACGTCGTCGAGGGTGAAGTCCTTGCCGTTGTTGTTGAACATGGAGTCATTCGCCCACGGGTCTCCGCCGGGGATGTAGTTATGGAAGGTGAAATTGCGGTAACCGTCCCCGGTGCCCGGGGGACCGGGATTGAACGTCACCGTCTGGACGAACCAGTCTCCGCCCTCCTCGGTCATGGATGCCCCATGATAGGATATGGGCCCGCCGGACCCTTCCATGTTGATATGGGCCGGAGGCGTGCTGCGCTTGGCGTTGTCCTTCCACGGCGAATAGAGATGGATCCGGTATGTTACGGTCTGCGCCAGAACGGCCTGCATTCCCAACAGAACGGAAAAGATGAATAACCGAATCTTGTTTCCCCCTGCAAAGCCCATATGCCCCCCTGTTGGTACCTCTCTGCTCCCGGAATTCCCGGCAGCCCATTCATGCGTTGGGCGTGCCGCGAGATCCGCTGGGGAGGCGCCGGTTTCGCGGGTTTATCGGGCCAACCGACCCTTCCCGCAACCGATGCGCTCCCTTCCGCCGGTAAACCCGTCCTTCCCACAAGGAGCGCGCACCGTTCGGTGAGGCAAATGTATCGCCGGGACCCCACTCCGCACCGCGTCCAACCCCCTTGGGGTCCTTAAAGGGTTCTCTGGGGAGAGAACGTGGCCGACCGCGATTCCGGCCTTATTTTACGGGGGTTTTATGCAGGAGTAACGCAGCGGATCCCTCAGAAGAAGGATGGAAAAATACCCGGAAACCGGGCGAAAAGGGCCGCCAAGGGCGTCCCATCCGGGTTTCATGCCGCGAAAGTATATTGGTCGGATGGAATTCCAGCGGCCTGAAGATCTCGACGTGGACACCGCAACGCAAGTCGGGTTGAGGAAAAGCCCCACTCCCGTCATTTTGAAGGTGGACGCCCGGGCGGCGCATGCAGGCGGAGTCGCCTTCTACGGCGGAAACGAGAAAGCCTGGCTCGCCGACAACGTACCCGCGACCTTTCTGCAAAAGCCCGCGAAGTAAGCCAATCCCGTCTTTTTCGATTGCGGTCTAAGGTCCCGGTAAGGCCGGGATACCAGCTACCTCATCAGGGCAGAAAGGCGGGAACCAGGGAACCGGCGCGCTGGTTCTCGTAGGTCATTTTGATCCACGCGGCCGTACGGGCGCGGGCGGACACGCGGACCTCGTCGAGCTGGCCCCGGAAATTGCTCACGTTGTCGTACTCGTACTTGCCGAAGGTGAGCCCGCGGCCGTAATCCGTGATCACGCCGGCCTTGGCGGCCACAGCCTCTTCCTTGCCGTTCACGTATATGCGGAGGTTGCTTCCGTCATAGGTGCCCGCCACATGATACCAATCGCCAAGCGCGGGCTTGGTCGTGCTCAGCACGCTGTACAGACTGCCGCCCAAGGCCACGGAAAAGGCGAGCTTGCTGGCGGTGCCGTCCAATTCGATATCGTATTCGCTCCAAGGCGCCTGGGGCGTAAAATACGCCTTGCTCACGATGCGCTTGAATGGTCCCAAGGCGGCAAAGTTCACCCAGAATTCGAGGGTGAGGGAATCCTTGGTATGCAGGGAGGAATCGGGCGCGACCAGCATGGAAGTGGTACCGTCGAAATTCAAACCCTCGCCCGCCACGGCCGCGTGGGAAGACACGGGGGAAATCCCCTGGCCGGTGCCGTGGTTCTCGTGGCCGCTGGCGTCGCGGAAACCATTGACGGTGGAAGAGCCTTCTTCGCCCAGATGCCAGACCCCGCGGAAGCCTTCCTGGGCCGCGAACACCTGGGTGGAGCCGGAATAGAAGGCCGCGGTGGGGTTGCCCCAATGCAGGGTCAGGGATTGCGCCGCGTTCGCGCCGAACACGGTATCCACCCGGACCCAGATTTCCGCGCGGTGTTCCAGGCTGTCCCAGCGTTCGATATCGTAATGCAGATGCTGGCCCGCGGAACCGCCGAAGCGGATGTCGCGGCCCCGGCCGTCGGCTTGGGAAAAATCGAAGTTGGCGTTGTCCAGGCGGACCAGCAAGGGGAAGTTGTATAACGTATCCGTCACGTTCGCGCCGGATGCGGAGGTATTGATGGCGAGCTTTGCGGACTTGGTCCAAGTGGAGTAGTCTTCGGCGGCGAAAGAGGACAACGCGACCGTGTCCAGGGTCTTTTCCGTACCCGCGGTCACCACCACATGCTCGACGTCCTTGGAAAGGCAACCGCGGCCCAGGCAGCCGAGCTTAAGAGTATAGGTTCCCGCCGGCATGTCCGCGAGGGTGAACCGGCCGTTGGTCGGGTCGACGATGGCGACATGCTCCGTGCCGTAAGGCAAGGCCAGGTAAGGGCTGACCGGCGGGGAATCCCACTTGATGACGCCGTGGATGGTTCCCGTGGCAACGAGCTTGTCGGAAGCCAATGCCGTATCCTTCAGGCCTTTGCGGGCCTTGACGGTGCAGTCGTGCAGCACGCCCTGGTTCTGGCCGTCGTTGATCTCGATGCGGTATTCGCCGTCGTCCACGGAGTCGATGCGGTATTTGCCGTCCGCGTCCGTGAAGACGTTGGCGAGGGAAACCGAGACCTTGGATTGGCCGAGCCGGGCGGACGAGGAGAGGATCTTGGCGGCCTTGTCCTCGGCCAGGAACCCGGCCTTGCGCAAGGTCACGCGCGCGCCGCCGGCTATGGAGCCGTCCGGATACAACGCGGTGCCGGTGAGGGCGATGGTGGGATTGCCGATTTCGGATCCGGCCAGGTTGGTCGGTCCCTTGTCCGTGCAGGAAAACAGCACGGCTGCCGCGGCCAACAGGCCGCCCAATTTCCAGCGCGGTGAAAACCGAATCGCCGGCGACCGTCGTCCCCCCGACGGGCGCATGACCGTCATGAAGGAATCTCCTTTATCGCGGTCGTTTCTACCGCGACCGTGGTCGGATACATCTGGAAGGAAATGTGATAAACCCTTTTGAAATTCTTGTCGCTCTCCGTCAGCTCCAGCAAACGCTTGCGGAAACCCTGGATTTCCTGCTTCAGCAACTGGAAGCCCCCGTCGGAAAGGCGCACTACCAGGCAAGATAGATCCCGCAACGGGGCCGGGCAACTTTCCAGGGATTTCGCGGCCAAAAGGAAGTTCTCCAGGTGGAAGTTGCGGACCGCCATGGAAATCACCTCGTCGCCGGTGGTGATGATGGGATCGGTCTGGATGTACTTTCCGTCCTCGCGCTTCTGCACCAGGCCCAGCCGGGTCATCATGTCTACCGAGCGCTTGGCTTCTTCCTTGGAGATGGCCGGGAACAGCATTTTGCCCAGCTTCTCATAGTCTCCCTTGAAGTCGAGATTGGGCAGGAGTTCACGGATGGTGTTATGGAACCACTGCGAATAGAATTCGTATTGCGCCTGCTGAATCACGCGGCCCACGCCCTGGACCTTGTGGATGAGGAGTTTCTCCAGGAGCTGGTTCCGAAGCTTGAGGGACTTGGCCTGATTGAAGGCGACCAGATCTTCGAAGTAGGACGTGGCCTTGTCATCCAGCTTGAGCGCCTTGGCCACTTTCTGCAGGGAGGAATCGGAGAGATTCTTCTTCCCCATGATGACCATCTTCAGGAAGCTCTTGGTCTTGAAGCCGGCCTTGTTGGCGAAACTCTTGTAGGAGAAAACCGAACTCGCGGCTTTCTTTTCCTCATAGTAGTCCTTGAGGTACTGACGGTAATCCAGATAGGCGAAGAGATTGGGCATTTTACTCTGGCTCTGTTTCAGGATCGCTTTGTTTCAGGATCGCTCAAGTTCGCGAAGGACGGGGTCCCGTGACCTGTATACTATCAAAATGTACAGGTGGAAACCCATCCCGACAGCCCTTTCCGCCTCCCCGGGACCCAAAGGGTTCACCCTTTGGAGAACCCCCTGCGACCCGGTTCAGACTCCAATCATTGAACCCCGGAAGCCTTTATCCGCTCCAATTCGCGGAGGGCGGGCTGAAATCCCGGTTCCAGTTTCAAGGCCGCCTCCAACTGCGCAACCGCTTCCGGGATCCTGCCTAGAGCGATATAGGTGCGCGCCAGGTTGAAATGCACTTCCGGAAGGGGGGTCTCCCCCTCCAGGGCGCGGAGATAGTGCCGGACCGCCTCGGCATGTTTTCCAACGCCGGCCAACGCATTGGCCAGTCCATTCTGGATTTCCGCCGAGCCCGGCGCGGACTCCAGGGCTGCGCGGTATTCGGCGATGGCGCCAGGGAGATCGCCCTGTTCCGCCAGCGCTTTCGCCAGGTGCTGGCGCGCGCGGGTGTCGTGGGGAAGGGTTTCCAGGGACAGGCGGTATTGCTCCGCGGCGGTTGGGAGGTAATCGCAGGCGTAGAACATCTCACCCAGATTGCGGTGCAGGATGGGATCGTCAGGATGAGCCTGGAGGGCCGCCTGATATTGCTCCAAGGCCACCTGCAAGGAGTCGTTTGTCGCATAGCGTTTGAGGGAGTCGACTTCGCGTTGCATGAGCCGGATGCGATCTTCCCGATCCCTGCGGTTGGCCCGCGCGAAAGCTCCCGCGGGTCCAAGCCGGTCTTCGGCTCCCGCCTGCGAAGCCGCTCCGGAGTCCCCACCAGGAATCGGCAATCCACCAACGGCCGGGTCTCCGGCATTGATGAAGGGTGGACGTTGCACCAGGGCAAGGATTTTTTCCGCCATGCCGAGTTCGTTCCATCCGGTCAGGGCCAGGGAAGCGCGGATCGCGTCCAAGGCGGGTAGCGGCTGCGGGGCATTTTTCATTTCCCCGGAAAACCGTCCCGAGGCCGTCAGCGCGGAATCGACGAAGGGCACGAACGTCTTCGCCAGCAAATAGTTTCCCTTCGGCCTGAGATGCGCGTGCTCATAGAAAAATTCGTTGCCGGGAATGTGATCTGTGGCTGCGGCCTTGAATGCGCTGTCCACGTCGGCCAACCAGATGGCCTCGCCCCGGTGCCTGCGCACTAGATTGTCGATGGATAGGTTGATGTCCGGATCCGCGCGGAACCGGAGCTGGTCCAGCCTTTCGGCCAATGCGAATCCTTGTGCCGCGGAATCCGGATGGCCGCGATCCAGCAATAGTTTTGCGCCGCGATAGGCCAGATCCGCAGACATACCGTCCAGCCGCATCGCGCGGGCATATTGATGCATGGCCGAATCCATCCGCTCCGGCTCCAGAGTCGCGGCCAGGGCCGCGCCCGAGTCGCATAGCGCCTGCCATGCCTGGCTGTCCTTGGCGCCAAGGTTCTTACCCTGACCGGAAGCGAATGGCCGGGTGTCGCGCAGATTAGTGGAGACACTGGCGAAAACGATCCCGGCCCCGGAGCCATGGGCCGCCGAATAGATGCCTTCCAGGTTATCCTGGAAATTCCCGTAAACATTTTCCATACGCGGATCGTCCCACGCAACCGCGCGGGAGAGGAACATCTCCATCCCCGCCCATTTTTTCGGAGCGCCACCGCGATCCGTTCCCGTCGTTCCCGCCGCTCCCGGAAAACCCGCCAGCCCCAGAACGCCTTCCAGCATCTGTCCCGTGCGCGTCGACTTGATGCCTTCCACGATCCGGATGAAAGCGTTGCTCCCCGCGAACGGGACGAACACGGTACCGGGTCCGAACGGCCCGATCACCTCATTGTTGCCCATATAGACGAGGAAGAGATCGGGCTTCTCCTTTGCAGCCGCCTTGGCGATGGAAAGGATCACATGGGAATTGATGGCCGTAACGGCCAGATTGAAGACCTCGAAGCGGATGCCGGGATGGCGCGCCGCGAGCATGCGCTCCAGCATTCTTGAGAAGCCGAAAGCGGGATCGGGTATGCCCGCCGCCGCGGATTCCCCCAGGATGAAGATCCGGTAGGCGCCGGGATCCTTGGCTTCGGGAATCGCGAAAGGATCCGCGTATGGAACCAGGGGTACCGGAAACCAGGTCCGGAAAAAGTCAGGATTGCCGACGGCGAAGGGTTTTCCCCCGATGATCCGCGGAGAGAGGTACCCGGCATGATACCCGTAACCCGAAAGCCGCAGGACCCCTTCCAGGGCCGGAAAGAACAGGCAGACGGAGACCAGCGCGGGGAACAGGAAAGGCGGCCAGGCGCCTCTTTTTACCGGTGTCTTACCCGCTCGCATATTCCTCATATCCGCAAACTAGGGCCTCCGCCTGGCCCCGCTGGAGGCATTTCCCGGAAAGGTTCTCTCCGCAGAGAACCCAATTTACCTTCCCGTGCGGACCCCGTCAGGCGGTATCATCGGCTACGGGATAAGTTGCCTGTATTGCCATTGGGGCAGGACGCAACGACGCGTCCGCAGGGTTGGGCAAGCGTCCATAATTGGGGGATTCATGAAGGAACGGTCCGGCACCGGATCAGCGGTAATGTTCGCGCTGCTCCTGGCCTTCACCATAACCTTGGCAATCGGCGTGGGACCCGCCGGGGCCAAGGTCGTCATCTATCCCGGCGCACCGGGCATGACCGCCGCCACCGATCGCCAGGTGCAGGTGGACGGCCAGAACGTCTTCGTCTACGAAGTGCCGGTCAATTTCAACCGCGTGTACAGTCTGACCCCGACGCGCCAGAATACCCCGGTAGCCTATTTCGATTTCTCCGGATCGGTCACCGTCACGGTTACGGCTCCGGGAACCGTCATCACCACCGCGCTCATCCGCCCCGCCTCCTACGGCGTGCAGCCCACGGTCTCCGGCGACAAGATCACATTCCCCCTTACCAAGCCCGGCAACCTGACCCTGGAATTGAACAACCTTCCCAACCGCGCCTTGCACCTGTTCGCCGACTCCATCGAAGCCAATCCCGCCCACAGCGGGGACGCCAACGTGCGCTACTTCGGGCCGGGCGTCTACGATGCCGGGGAAATGAACCTGGGCACCGGCCAGACCATCTACATCGCCGGCGGCGCGGTCGTGTACGGCGCCGTCCGAGGCGGCTCCATCAACAACGCCACCGTGCGCGGCCGCGGCATCCTTCACGGCGGCCATATCGCCCGCGACCAAGGCTGGCAGAACCTGGTGAACATCAGCAGCGGCAGCAGCAACGTCAACGTGAACGGTATCATCCTGTTCGATTCGCCCACGTGGAACATGAACATCCGCCAGACCAACGGCATGCATATCAACGATGTGAAGATCATCGGATCGCGGCCCAACTCGGACGGCATCGATTTCGTGGGCTGCCAGAACTCCACCGTGGACCGCTGCTTCATCCGCGCCTGGGACGATTGCCTGTGCGTCAAGACGGACAACACCGGAAACAGCACGGGCATCAGCTTCACGGGCTGCACCATCTGGACCGATCTCGCCCAGTCCATGGAGATCGGATACGAATCCCGCTCGGACGTCATCAACAACATCAATTTCAAGAACATCGACGTCATCCACGCCTTCCACAAGCCGGTGATGAGCATCCACGTGGGCGACCGCGCCGTCATCAGCGACATCCATTACGAGGACATCCGCGTAGAAGACGCCCGGCTCAACAACGTGCAGGAGGACAACCTGCTGGTGGACATCTGGATCGGAACGGGAGTTTGGACCCAGGACGCGGAGCGCGGCAAGGTGGGCGGCAACATCACCTTCAAGAACATCAACATGACGGGCGGCCGGACCTTGCGGAACCGCCTCTGGGGCTTCGACGGCGGCCATAAGGTCACGGGCGTAAGCTTCACCAACATGACCATCCTGGGCGCTCCCATCCGCTCCCTGACCGACGGGAACTTCATCACCAACGCCTTCATCGACCCGCCCATCTTCGCCCACGACGGCGTCATCGCCATCGTGGAGCGCTGGACGGGCAACGGCCGGGCTGAACCGCAGACCTCGCCGATGCGCAGCGGGCGTAACGGCGCCATGGTGTTGGGAAGCGGAAATCCGGCTCGGATCGGAACAGGTTGGAACGCCGCTGGCCAGGCCGTTCCCCTGCGCAGTACTCCTTAGACGCCTTTGCAGCCGCCCAGGCCTTTGCACTCGTTCTTGCCCTTGCAATCATGGGCCTTGCCGAGCTTGGCCACGTCCACGCCCTTTTTCTTGGCCACGGCCTTGAGATCCTTCTTGCTCATCTTGCAACCGCCCATGCCCTTGCATTCATTCATGCCCTTACATCCGTGTTCATGGGGCTTGGCCATGGCGGAGTCGCCTGCGGCGGGGGCGCTGCTCACGGCGGGGTCTTTGGCGGGCATGGCGTCCTTGTCGCCGGCGAAGGCGGCGGTGGACAGGAATCCGGCGGCGATTCCGGCGATGGCGAGTTGGGCGAGGGTGTTGGAAGTCTTCATGGTGGGGTTCCTTTCATTCGACCGGAGGGATGGAGTGGCTCCGTTTCGAGATTTGTCCAGGCAACCCGGAGAATGTTGCAAAGTTTGTTTCAGCGCGGGGCGAACAGCAGGAAGACCAGGCCGGCCGAGATCATCACGCACAAGGGGCTGTAGTAACGCGAATCACGCGAAGCGAAGAGACCTTCCTTATGCTTTTTGAAGAACCCGGCATACCGGAAATCCCCGATGGCCCTCAAAGCAAATACGCCTGCCACCACGGCATTTCCTATGCGGACGATGAAGTCCGGGACGGATGGAACCGGATGAACAAGGAAGAAGACCAGCGCGCCGCACACGATCAGGAGCACTGCGACCACAAAAGTGGCGGTTCCGGAGGGTTTGAACAAGGGTACTCCATTCCGGACGGGGATGACTGCGTCCCCGATGGGTCGGAATATCCAGACCAGGTGGAACAAGGCAAGCACGAGAAAAGTCCCCATCAAGATCACGGAAACCGCGGGAACCCTCATTAGACAACCTTCCTTTCGAACATGCTTCGTCCGCAAAACCAGGCGGACACAGCCAACACCGCGCCCGTCGCCGCCACCCCGGGCCAGGAGAACATGAACAGCCAACCCGCGAGCCCCAAATAGCAGAAGTTCAGGATGACGCGGGAATTCATATCCCATTCCCGTCCCGAGGTTCCGCGCCGCCACGGCAATTCCACGGCCAACAGAAAGGGGAAAGCGGCCCCCGTAACAAGCACGTGCCAGAAGGCCCGGGACGTCAGCGCTCCCCGCGCCCCCATATGCAGCGCGCACCCCAAGGCGAATTGCGCCAGTAACACCCCCGCTACGGACAGGAACAGGAACAGGGTGGCGCGGTGATCGACCCGCCGGGGCGGCAGGAAATGCGCGCAGGCCGCATAGTGGCCGTCCGGATCGCGGAAGGCGATTTGCAACAGGGTCAGGGAAAGCAGCAGGTTCACCAGCGTGAACACGGCGCCGAGATTGAAGCCCCAGGTGATGTTGAACTGGACGGCGAGCACGACGGTCAGGATCAGATGGACGGCCAGGTAGATGGGATCCGTGCGGAACAGGTACAGCAGTTTACGGCGGAGAATCCAGCGATCCGGTCCGGGAATCCAGCCGGTGAGGGCGCGGGCGATCGCGTCGCTGTTGCGGATGAGAAGCGAGGCCGTGGCGGCGCCGAAGGCATCGGAGGCGCGGACCTCCCTGACGAAGAACTTTTTCCTCGAGGCGGGAATCCAGCCGAATCGGACGGAAGCGATCATGGCCAGGGATACGGCGAAGGATTCCGCGCATAGGGCAGCCGCCGTTCCCGCCATCTTTACCGCGCTCATGGGCAAGGCCCAACCCATGATGGCCAGGGCCGCCAGGGGGATCCAAATCTGCCGGAGCAAGGCGGAGCGCAACGAGAGCATGGCCGCGGCGCGCCGCCGCGCATAATCCGCGCCGCATACGAAATCCGCGTCCAGTGCGCGTGGATATCGTATGGAATGGGTCGCCGCCAGGAATTCGAAAACCAGACCGCCGAGAATCAACGCGCCCAGGATGAACGCCCCCGTCTTCCCATTGCCGTTGCCGAAGTACCGGTCCGCGCCGGTGACGGCCAGACCGATCATAACCGCCGCGGACGCGAGCGGGAGCAGGCGGGAACGCGCAGGGATCATTTGCTGAAATACTCGAAGTAGATCTCGTCCAGGGCCGCCCCATCCGGTCGCGCATCCAGCAGGTCCTGGAAACCGCCGGCATAGGCGGGAGTCCCATGCTTCATGATGATCAACTCGTCCGCGACCTTTTCCGCCGCATCCAGCATATGCGAAGAAAGCAATACGCCCAGGCCGCGGGCGCGGCGATCCTTCAAATGCTTCTTGAGATTGTAGATTGCCACGGGATCGAGCCCGTCGAACGGTTCATCCAGGAATACGTAATCCGGATCGCCCAGGAAACCGGTCACCAGGGATGCCTTCTTGCGCATGCCCTTGGAGTATTTGTCGCAGGTGGCGCCCATGAACCAGTCCCCGAGATCGAACAGGGCCGCATAGGTTCCGAGTTCGGTGAGGACGCGGTCATTCGCCATGCCGCGGAAAGACCCCGCCATCTCCGCCACTTCCATTCCCGTCAGCAGCGGATCGAGAACGGGGATGTCCGGGACATACGCGAAGCGGTGACGCGGAAGGAGTTCGCCCAGGAGCGGGTCGGCCTCGGCGCCGTTCAGGGCGTAGCTTCCGGAGTAACCCAGGAGTTGCCCCGTAAGCAGGCGGATCAAGGTGCTCTTCCCCGCCCCATTATTACCGACCAAGACCGTGATCCGGGAAGTATCGAGGGTCAGGGAGAAACTTTGCAGGGCGGGACGCGGGGAGGCAGGGTAGGTAAAGGCGAGGTTGGTGAGCGTCAGCTTCATCAGTGCAATTCCTCCGGAGCGGACGGGATGGACGCTCCGGAAGGGTGGAATTTATCAAGATCGGGGACGGAAATCCTGTTCCGGAAGACCATCAACCCGGATAAGAGGATTGGGCCGGGCCGTTTAATCGGCAATCTATCGGATTGGCGGGGAAAGTTGGAGCCACTTACCGGAATTGAACCGATGACCTACTCATTACGAATGAGCCGCTCTACCAACTGAGCTAAAGTGGCGTGGAGGGGAAAAGTAGCCTTTTCGTCCAAAAGGGTCAAAAGCCGAGGGGAATCAGCGGGCCAGCAGGAAGTGGGCGTAAAAGGCGTAGTAGAACTGGACCACGATGACGCTGAGGGTCGTGAACCAGAGCAGCTTGATCTGCATGAGGATGCGTCGGCCATAATGATGCACGAACATGCCCACGCCCACCAGGGGCAGGCCCCTCAGGAGGGTGGCGGGAAAGGTCGAGGTCAGGACGATCAGGAGGGGAAAGCAGATGAAGATGGCAAGCAGGCCCATGATGAGGTTTCCCTGATAAATCCATCTCCGCAATCCGGCCAGATAGAGGAGCGAGGAAAAGGCGATTCCAAGCCAATTCAGCAGTAGCATTTCCTAATAATACCCCCGCCCACGGCCATGCAATCCACAATAAAGTTTTATTTTTTCGGGCCTCCGGGGCCTCCCGGAACAGGCACGGCAGCTACTAAAGATTAAAGGAAGACGAGACCAACCATGGCCGAGATTGCAGGACTTCAGGGATTAAGGGCTTCCAAGGAAAAGGCGGAGGCGCTGGCCACCCCGCCTTACGATGTCATCAAGGAAGGGTCTCCCCTGGAGAACCTCCTCAGCTCCAATCCCGATTCTTTTTTCCACGTGACCTTGGGTCCGGATGCCGCCGGGGCCTTGAAGAACCTGACCGCCAAGGGCGTGCTGATCCCGGATGCGGAGCCTTGCTTCTACGTCTATGAGCAGAAGTGGAAGGACTCCCAAGGGGAGTCCCGCGATCGCCTCGGCTTCTTCGCCGCGGTGGCCGTGAGCGCTTATGCCGAAGGCAATATCGTGCGCCACGAGAAGACCTTCGACGAAAAGGTCAAAGGCCGCCTCAAGGTGACCAACGAGACCGGCTACACCCTGGAGCCGATCTTCCTGCTGACCAAATCCCCCATCCAGCCCATCCTGGAAAAGGTGCGCGCCGAAGAGGCGCCCCTCTACGACATCAAGAGCGACTTCAAAGGTTGGAACGATCTGCACGGCATCGCCAGCCGCTTCTTCCGCGTGCCCGAGTCCTCTCCCGCGGGCCAGGCCCTGAAACGCGTGGTCGCGGAGAACCCGCTCTACATCGCGGACGGCCACCATCGCTATCATGCCGCCCTGCTCAACGGCCAGAACCACGCCATGGCCTACATCGTGGAGAAGGCGCGCATCCTCGCCTACAACCGCGTCATCAACGGCAACAAGAAAATCAAGGACGTCATGTCCCAACTGGATCTCCAGCCCGCGCCCGCCTTCACCACTCCGGACAAGCACGCGTTCCGCATCTACACCAAGGCCGGAGCGTTCACGCTCAAGGCCAAGAACGTGCCTGGGGACGTGGTCGGCAAGCTCGACTGCAGCATCCTGGAGAAGGAGCTCTATCCGATCCTGGGCGTGGAGCATTCCATGATCCTCCAGAAGAAGCACTTCGACTATTACCCCGAGTCCGATCTGGAGACCATGAAGTCCCTGGTCGACAAGGGCGAGTACGATCTGGCCGTGGCCCTGTGCCCGGTCTCGATCGACGAGCTGATGGCTGTCGCCAACGCGGGCCTGAAGAACTCCGAGATCGTCATGCCGGAGAAGTCGACGTTCTTCGCTCCGAAGATTTTGTCGGGGTTGGTGCTGAACAAGCATTCGAAGAAGTAAGAGTCTTTGTGGGAGCCGGGTGGATTTTGAAGCCGTGGCTTGCTTAGCAAGTTCAAGTCTGGAGTCCAGAGTCTGGAGTCTGGAGCAAGACCGGGAAAGAATGGGCGGCTTGGGCTAACGGCCAGTCTTACCTAACAGCGGGCCTTGCTGGCCCGCCTGAAAACCATTCACCGCCGCTTCCCGGTTTCTTAATGGCTAAACGGTACAATCCATTCTTGCTCCAGACTCCAAGGCGCGTAGCATCGGCATCAACGATGCCGGACTCCAGACTCCAGACGTGAAGCCTATTAAAAGCTCCCCGATTTCAATTCACTCCGCGGTCTCTCCGCCGATCTTTTCCCCTTAAAGTCAAACTTAAAGTAGTCCTACAGCCTGGCACATCTTGCCATCCTACTTTTTCCCACGGGAGAAATTCCTGCCGCGGGTCTTTTTAGGATAGGCCTCGCGCGGGGCCTTTCGGGGCCTTTTCCGTTCTGGCATGGGGGTTGCGATAAAAGCCTTATCGCCATGAAACGGAATCTGCCATGAAGCTCAAAGATCTCTTAGGAATATCGCTGGTATCGATCTTCCTTTTCCCCGTCATCCTGATCGGCATCATGCTGGCGGCCGGGGTGGTGCATCTGGAATTCGGCGATGGCAAGGACAAGGATCGCATCAAGACCGCCTACACCGGCGAGGATCAGGCAAGGCAGGAAGAGTCCGAAGCCAAGCAGCTCAAGTCCTTCAAGGCTCTGGAAATCAAGGAGAAGGAACTCCGCGACAAGGAAGCGGAAGTCAACGTGGATGTTGAGCGGATTGAGAACCTGAAGCTGGAAACCATGAAGGCCAAGGACGAAATCGCCGAGCATCACCGCAAGATCGAGGAGCTGGTCAACAAGAGCGCGGATTTGCAGGACAAGCAGATCGCTTCGTTGGCGGAAGTCTACGGCGGCATGCGCCCCGATGAGGCCGCGCCCATCCTCCTGAGCCTCGAAAATTCCATGGTGGTCCGTATCATGAAGAAGATTCCGGAAACCCGCGCGACCTCCAAGCTGATGGCCGCGCTCGCGGCGTTGAACGTCAAGCGCGCGGCCGAAATCACCGTCCTGTTGGGCGGCAAGCCCCATGCGGAAAAGGCCAAAGCGTCCGAAGGCGATGGCGCCAAGCTGGAACCCGCTGCGAACAAGGCGGCGCAGGCTACCGCGGACTCGGCCAAGACGCCTAGGAGCGATGCAAAGACCGGGCCCAAGACCAACGACAAGCCGGACATGAAGAAAGGCGCCCCGGGCAAGGCCTGAGGGCCGCCGGAAGCGCAACCCAGGAAGCAGCGGAGAAAACATGCTACAAGCCCCGAACCTCCTCGATCTGTTCGCCAACGCCCGTAAGGAAGCGCAGGCCAAGGCCGCGCAAGCCAAACCCGCCGCGGACGCGAGTGGCAGGAACAACGGCCGGAACGGTTCGACGGATCTGCTTCCCATCGATACCGATGCCAAAACCGGCAAGACCGCGAACGGCGCGAATGGCGCGAATGGAAAGGGCGCCGCATCCACGCTCTCTACCTTCGCCTCCAAGGTTCAGGAAAGCCATGCCAAGCTGGCCGCGCGGATCCCCAAGCCCGCCTCCCATCTGAACAAGGCCCCGGAAGCCATCGCGGACAAGTCCGCGGCCAAAACCGTGGACGCGTCCCAATCCCAATCCGCACGCACCAACCGCCCGGAATCGCCGCGGCCCCTTGCGCGCAAGGCCCAAAAGCCCCGGGACAACGACGCCGCATCCGCCTCCGCGCAGAAAAACGATACGAACCGGCCGGACCCGGCCGCGACGGAAATGGTGCGCGACGACAAGCCTCAAGCCGGCAAGGGCTCCAGCAAGGGCGGCAACGCGGACGAACAATCGGTCTCCACCGGCGACCTCAAGAAGAACCTGGAAGCGAACGGCATCTACGCCAGCGATGAACAACTGAACGATCCCCGGATGCTCGCCGACATCATGGCGATGCTGAAGGACATGCTCCAGCAGCAGGGACTCAACTTCGACGCCGCGCAGACGGCCCCCACCGCCGCCACCGGCGACGCGCCGCAAATCCCCGCCGTGCAGGATGGAGCCGCGGACGCGCCCGCCGTAGCCGGCCAGGACGGCACGCAAACCGCCCAGGGAACCGACGGAACGAAAGCGGGACAGAAGGATGTTTTCGATCTCATCAAGGACCGCATCGCGGACTTGACCAAGAATCCCGGCGCCGAACAGACCCGGATCGTACGCCCCGACGCCACCCCCGTAACGACCCCGGCGGAATGGCAGGGCATCAAAGTGCGTCCGCAGACCGAATCCGTAGGCACCGCTCCGCTACCCACCGCGGACCTGGATCGTCTCCGCGTCATGCAGTCCTCTGCCATGCAGACCGCGTCCGCCAAGCCATCCGATATTTCTTCCGTGGAACTTCCCGGGGACGATGGTTCCGCCGAAGCGATTCCGGAAGCGGGCCTCTCCCAGGTTTCCCATGCGGAAAAGGAATCCGCGCCCCATTCCGATCAACATTCCCAGGCCGATCTTTTCGGCCGGAACGGGGACACGGCCGGCAACGCGGAAGCCTCCGCGTCCAAGGAAGGTCCCCTGGTCGCCAAGGACGGCGCGATCGGCCCCCAATTCCACGCCTCTCTGGAGCAGGCCAGAACGGTCGACCATCGCGCAGGCATCGAGCGCGCATGGGAGCCCCGCCCGGCCTATGACGCGGGAGTGCTCGATCAAATCGCCAAGAAAATGTCGGCAGTGGGCCACAAGAACGGCGACGAGATCAGCATCCAGCTGACCCCGGAGCATCTCGGCAAGGTCCGGGTCTCCCTGGAAATGAGGGACGGCTCCATGGCCGCCCGCATCTCCGTCGAGAGCGAAGACGTGAAGAAGCAGGTCGAGGCCGGACTCTCCTCCCTCAGGGATTCCCTGGAGAACCAGGGCATCAAACTGCAGGGCCTGGAAGTGTCCGTCGATCAGCGCCGGTCCTCGTTGTTCAACCCGGACGGCAGCAATTCCGAATCCTTTTTCCAGCGCAACGGCCGCGGCGCCCAGGCGGGCGTCAACGGGACTCCGGAAGCCGCCCCTTTTGAGACCGCTCCGGAATCGGATACCGGCCGCCGCATGGGATACAACACCATGGAATACATCGGTTAACCCGGGAAGACCATCATGAGCGTTACCATCCCCAATCCCGTCACCGCGGATACCAGCTCCATCCTCAATCCCAAGAAGGCGGCCGGACGCACCGTGACCGCCGACCTTTCCGGAACGGATGTCAACTCCAGCGTGAGCTCCGCCGGGGATCAGAAGATCTTCCAGAACGCCACCAAGCAGCTCGGCAAGCAGGACTTCCTGCAACTGCTCGTGACACAGATGCGCTACCAGGATCCGCTCGCGCCCCAGGACAACCAGCAATTCATCTCGCAACTGGCCCAGTTCTCCAGCCTGGAAGGCACCCAGAACATCACCAAATCCATCGAGACCCTTTCCACCAAGCTGGAGTCCATGGTCTCGGGACAGGCCAGCAGCGCCACCACCATCAGCAACTCGTCGGCCACCAGCCTCATCGGCAAGCCCGTGCGCGTAACCGCTTCGGACATCGTCTTTGACTCCACCAAGAAGGCGCCCATCGACATCAACGTGCACGTTACCGACGCCGCGTCCGTGCTCTCCGTCGTCGACGGCGAAGGCAACATCGTCAACGCCCTTCCCCTGACCAAAGCCGGGGAGCTTGACGTGAAGTGGGACGGCACGCAATTGGACGGGACCAAGGCGCCGTCCGGAAAATATTCCCTGAAGGTCACGTCCAAGGACGGGGCCACCGAGACCGGGTACTCCTATTTCGAAGACAAGGTCACCGGTCTCACATACGGCAAAACGGGCGTCCGCCTGGAAATCCGCGGCCAGTCCGTGGGTCTCGACCAGGTGGTCCATGTCGGTGAAGCGCCGAGCGGCGGCAACACCGCCGTGGCCGCGGCGCAATGAGCGCAAAGCGGCAGGGCCCAATGAATCCAATCAATACAGTCAACGGAGGCAGGCAATGTTAAGGTCACTTTACGCGTCGATTTCGGGTCTGCGCAACCATCAGACCCGGATGGACATCATCGGTAACAACATCGCGAACGTCAACACCGTGGGCTACAAATCCTCGCGCGTCACTTTCGAGGAATCCCTCTCGCAGCTGCTGAAGGGCGCCTCCCGCGGCAGCGGCGGCGGCGGCGGTACCAACCCCATGCAGGTGGGCCTGGGCATGAACCTGGGTTCAGTGGACACCCGCATGTCGCAGGGCAACCTGGAATCGACAGGCCTTATCACGGATCTGTCCGTGGAAGGCAAGGCGTATTTCGCCGTATCCGACGGCAACGGTACCTACTACACCCGCAATGGCGCCTTCCAGTTCGACTCCCAGGGGCAAATGGTCCTACCCACCAACGGCATGGTGCTCCAGGGCAAACTCGCGGATCAGAACGGTTCATTCACCTCCAGCTCCCTGATCGGGAACATCCGCGTGCCGTTCAACGACCAAGCCCCTGCCAAGGCCTCCACGGAAATCAAATACGCGCGCAACCTGGACTCGGACTCCTTGGCCAAGGGCACCGTGATGTACACACAGAAGTACCTGCACCATGAAGAGGGTACGGATACCTTGGTCGGCCTTTTCGACCATGCCGGCAACAGTCTGGGCATCCAGGCCGGCGACGTGCTGACCTTCTCCGCCGACAGCGGAGCGTCAACGGTCTCCACCACGTTTACGGTGACGGACACTTCCACGATGAACAACCTGACCACGGCCATGACCGCGTTCCTGCGCACCGCGGCGGTGGGCGGCGGCATCACCAGCTCCGTGGATCTGGTCGCCCCGGCGGACAGCATGACCCAGCGCGGCGCGCTCACCATCTACGGCAACAACACCGGCGCCATCAACAATTTCCAGGTCACCAGCAACCGGCCCATTTCCGGTCCCCAGGTGACCAAAGCCTTCGCGGTGCCCACCACCATCCCCAAGTCCACCTCGCGCCTGGCCGTGCGCACGGATACCTTGCGCGCGCCGGCCAACAACAACGACCCCATGAGCGAGCTGTTCGACAGCTCCGGAAACGATTTGGGCCTGGAACCGGGCGATCAGATCAGCTTCAGCGGCAGCATCGGCGGCAACCCCGCCTCCAACGTGCCCGCCATCACCTACGCCGCGGGAGCGGGCGGAACCAAAATGTCCGATATCCTGGCCGCCATCAAGGACAATTTCAAGCTTCCGGACCGCGACGGATCGGTGCAGAACAACCTTTCGGTCTCCCTGAACCCCGCCGGCAGCGACGACAACATCCCGGACGGCTCCATCGTGATCCGGGGCCAGCCCGAGACCGCTTTCGCCATCCGCGACATCGCGATCCGCGCCACGGACTCGAACAACGCCAAGCCTTCGCCGATTTTCTTCAATACCAATATGAATGCCACGACGTTGCGCGACGCGACCGACACCCAGGTGGCGGAAAGTTCCATCACGATTTTCGACAACATCGGCAAAGAGCATACCGCCACCATGCGTTTCATCCCCACCGCTACGCCCAGCCAGTGGTTATGGGAAGTGAAGCTCGCAGGCCAGGAGAACATAGTCAAGGGCCAGAAGGGCAAAGTCACCTTCGGCCAGGACGGTTCGGTCTCGTCATTCACCTTCGACGACGGCAGCTCCAATCTGGAATTCGATCCGCGCAACAGCGCGCCCGACGTGAAGGTCAACCTGAAGGTGGGCGGTCCCCACGACTTCACGGGCCTGACCCAGTTCCGTTCCGCGACCACGGCCACGGCCGTGGCCCAGGACGGCTACACCATGGGACGGTTGCGCCAGATCTCCATCGGCGAGGACGGCGTCGTGTCCGGCTCGTTCACAAACGGCACGAGCAAGAACCTGGCGCAAATCATGGTTGCGGACTTCACCAATCCGGGCGGCCTCCAGCGAGTGAAGGATTCCGTCTACACCACCAGTTCCAACAGCGGCGACCCCATCATGGGCGCAGCGGGCAAACAAAGTTCGAGCGTGATCAAACCCGGCGCCTTGGAACTTTCCAACGTGGAACTGGCCCAGGAGTTCACGGATATGATCACGACGCAGAGAGGTTACCAGGCCAACGCCCGCGTGATCACCGTGAGCGACAGCATGCTCGAAGAGCTCGTCAACCTGAAACGGTAATCGATCATGACTTCCAAAACCGCCATGAGGATCGTCTCCGGAGCACCTGCTCCGGGACTTTCCTTTCCTTTGACCGCACCGGGACCCGTGATGGGACCCGGTCCCGCGGAACAGGGTTCCGGTCCCGCGGAACAGGGTTCCGGTCCCGCGGAACAGGGTTCCGGTCCCGCGGAACGGGGTTCCGATGGGCCTTCCGGCCCCGTTTTCGGACCGAATACGGCCGCCCTCGCGATGGCCGCGGTCTCCGCCCTGCGCGCGCTGCCCGGCCTGGACGCCTGGTCCCTGGCCTGCCGGCGCAAGACCCTCCGCGGCATATGGCGGGGCTGGTTGTTGAAATCGCACAAACCGGTAAGGTAGAATGGGAAGCGGGATGCCGCGGCCATGATCGAAGTGACGAAGTTGAACGGGGAAAACATCATCGTCAACGCCGATCACATCGAATCCGTGGAAGCGCAACCCGACACCGCGCTGGTGTTGACCAATGGTAAGCGCATCGTCATCCGGGATCAGATTCCGGAAATCGTGCGCAAGGTCATAGAGTATCAGCGCAGCATCCGTACCGCGACCGGACCGCGCTTAGGCGCCGGAGCGGCGGAATCCGGGCGATAGCCCGACGGACCAGAAGGGCGGATTGAGGGAAAATGTCAGAAGAAAAACCCAAGGGCGAAGCGCCTGCGGATAAAAAGGCCGAAGGCGGGAATGCCAAGCCGGCCAAAGCTCCGATGAACAAAAAGATGATCATCATCGCGGCAGTGGTCTTGGCCGATCTGGGCATCATGGCGGGTCTGGGGATGTTCATCGTCGGCAAGCTCAAGGGTAAAACGGTGGATCCGGTCGCCGAAGCGCAGAAGGAACAGGAAGCGGCCGAAAAAGAGAAGAAGCACGAGCTCACGAAAATCGGCACGGTGCTTCCCAAACCCCTGCCCTTCACCGTAAACATCCCGGGAACACCTCCCCATTACCTGAAATGCTCCATCCAACTGGAATGGGACGGGGTTGAAGCCCCGGGCGGAGGCGAAAAGGAAGGCGGCGGCGCGGCCCTGGACGAAACCGGCAAAGAGATCACCAAGCGCATGCCCAAGATCACGGACATCATCATCAACATCCTGAGCAGCCAATCCTATGACGAGTTGCTGAAACCTTCCGGCAAGCAGAAGATGAAGGAAGCGATCGTCACCGAAATAAATGCCATCCTTCCGGATGCGCACCACGAGGAGGGCGAGAAGAAGAAAAAGGAAGCGGGCCCGGAGCCCACCGGTAAACTGCGCAATGCCTTCTTCACGGAATTCATCGTCCAGTAGCGGAACCGAGCGGAAGCCATGAGCGATATACTTTCCCAGGAAGAGGTCGACGCCCTTCTCAACGCGGTATCCACCGGAAGCCTGGTGCCGGAAGCCAGCGCCGATAAGCCCACGTCGCTGGAAGGCGGCATGGCCGCGGAGGAGACGGACAAGGAAAAGTCCGTCACGCTCTACGATTTCCGCCGCCCGGATCGCGTCTCCAAGGATCAGATGCGTACCCTGCAGAACCTGCACGACGGGTATGCGCGCCTCCTCTCGACCACCCTGAGTTCCTACCTCCGTACCCTGGTGGAAATCGACATCGTCTCCGTGGATCAGCTTACCTATTCGGAATTCATGATGTCGATCTCGAATCCCAGTTGCATCTACGTGTTCCAGATGGAACCGTTGGAAGGCGCAGCCATCTTCGAAGTGAATCCCAGCCTGGTCTTCTTCATCGTGGACCGGTTGTTCGGGGGACAGGGGAAACCGTCCGAGCACAACCGCGAACTCACCGACATCGAGAAGAACGTGCTCACCAAGATCGTGGAGCGCGCCCTTCTCAACCTCAAGGAAGTGTGGGAACACGTCGGCATTTTCACGCCCAAGATCGAGAGCTACGAGACCAATTCCCAATTCGTGCAAATAGCGCCTCCCAACGAGACCATCATTTTGATCTCCCTGGAAGTGCGCATGAAGCATGGTTCGGGCCTGATCAGCCTGTGCTTCCCCTATATGCTGCTGGAGTCCGTGATCACCAAGCTGTCCGGGGAATCCTGGATTTCCGGGCAACGCACCACCACGCAGGAGACGCGCCGCCTGCTGGAAACGGAATTGGCCGCCACCGAACTCGGGGCCACCGCCGTGATCGGCGAAACCAGCCTCTCCGTACGCGACCTGCTGCAATTGCAGAACGGGGACGTGGTCGTGCTCGACAAGCTGGCCCAAAGCGATCTGGTGGTGAAGATCGGCGATAAGCCGAAGTTTCTGGGCAAGGTCGGCATGGTGGGCCGCAACAAATGCATCCAGATCACGTCGATCATCGATCGGGAAGTAGGGGAAGATGGCTGAAGATGGATCGCTGAGCCAGGCCGACATCGATGCGCTTACGGCGGGTCTGCTCGGCGACTCGCCTTCGGATGGCGTGGACGTCATGGCGTTGCGCCCCGAAGTGGACGCCATACTGGACATAGGCACCTCGGTGCTCAGCACCCTGCTGAGCCGGCAAGCCACCCTGTCCACCCGGGAAATCAAGGACGCGGACGAAGCGGGCCTGGGCGACGGCATGGACGATCAGGGCCTGATCATCCGCCTGGCCCTGAAACACGGATTGCCCGGCGAGCTTTGCCTCCTGATCCGCAAAGAAGGCGCGGCACTGTTGTGCGGCCTGATGATGGGCGGGGACGGCACCGAACCGTACAAGGACGAGGACATCGACGCGCTCAACGAATTCGGCAACCAGTTCATGGGAGCCGTATGCACCAACCTGGGCACCCGCTTCGGGATCTCGGTGTCCCCCGCGCAGGCGCAGACCTCGGCGTTCGATCCCGGTCAACCGCCTTTCGAATTGGCCGGCGCCGCGCTGGTGGACGCCAACCTCTCCATCGAAGGGTTTCCCGATACCCTGGTCCGGCTGCTCCTGTCCCCGGCCCTTGCCGCGAAATTGACGGGCGGCGACTCCAACGGCTCCGGCGGACGGGATGCTTCCGGCGGAGACAATCCCCTCGCCAACCTGGGCGGCTTCGACACCAGCCTGGCGCGCAACCTGGAGGACAGCCCTCCCAACATCCAGATGCTGCTGGACATCAATCTCAACGTCACCATCGAACTGGGCCGCACGCGGCTTTCCATCCGCAGGGTGCTGGAATTGGGCCCGGGATCGATCATCGAGCTCGATCGCCTCGCCGGCGAACCCGTAGACCTGCTGGTGAACGACAAGGTTGTCGCCAAGGGCGAAGTGGTGGTGGTCGACGAATATTTCGGCATCCGTATCATCTCGTTGGTGTCTCCCGAGGAGAGGATCAAACAGCTTAAATGAAATCCGCATTCCGAATCCTGATCGCCGCATGCGTGGCCCAACTCTTCGTCGTGACGGCGGCCCAGGCCATTCCGGGAAAATCACTCTATGCCTCGTCCAAATCCGCGGCGGCCTCCGAGTCCATGTCCGCCGCGCCCCTGGCCGATCTCCCGCCTCCGCCTCCACCGACCACAGCGCCTTCGGCCGCCATGGAAGAAAAATTCCGCAAGCTGCAGAAGGAAATGGATCGCAAGGCGGCGCCCGCTGGTTCCGCGGCACCGGCCGCCAAGGCCCCGGAGAACAGCGGTTCGGACGGCGTCGGTGTCGGAACGTTGGCCATGCAAATCCTGTTCGGCCTGGCTTTCGTCCTGCTCTTGGCGGTGGTGTCCATCCGAGGTCTCAAGCGCATGCAGGGCCGGATCCTGTCCAAGCCCGGCAAGAGCGGAGACATCTTCGAAGTCCTGGAAACCTGCCACCTCGGGACCAACCAGCGCGTGGTGGCCATGCGCATGAACGATGAGGTCGGCATCCTGGGCGTGACCCAGCAAGGCATCTCCCTACTCACCGTTCTCAAGGAGCCCGTCGACGAGCTGCGCCGCGCCCGCGCGGGCGAAGGCAATTCCGCCGCCTTCTCCGACAATCTGAACAAGTTGCTGGAACGCTTCAAGAAGCCGAAAAAGGTTTCCGATCTGCTGGATGAAGGTGCGGCATGAGACCGGGGCTATCGACGATATCGGAGGGGACTGAAGAAAACTTTAATTCAATTTTCGGGAAGAAGATCGATATAGGAAACGGTTCCGGGGTTGAAAACATTGGAAGCCTTAGCAAGATCAAGTCTGGAGTCCGGAGTCCGGAGTCTGGAGCAAATGCAAATGCGCTTTCCTCCGGAATTTTCCGCATGCATTTCCTCCCGTCATTTCTCCGCTCCAGACCCCAGACTCCAAACTCCAGACCGGAAGCACCTCGACGCACCATGCTTCCATACGTACTACCGGTTCTCATAATCTTCTTCGCCTCCCTCCCCGCCGTCTCGCAGGTCCTCCCCAAAATCTCCATGGGCTTCGACAAGGCAACCGGCCCCAAGGACGTAGCGGTCACCCTGGAACTGGTCGCCATGCTCACCATCCTGAGCCTGGCCCCATCCATCCTCATCATGATGACCTGCTTCACCCGCGTGGTGGTGGTGTTGACCTTCCTCAAGCAGGCCCTGGGCACCCAGAACGCGCCGCCTAACCAGATGCTGATGGGACTGTCCCTGTTCCTCACCTTCTTCATCATGGGGCCCACCTTCAACAAGGTCAACGACGAGGCCCTGCAGCCCTATCTCGCGGAGAAAATCGACTACAAGTTCGCCATCGAAAAGGGCATGGCGCCCATGCGCGAGTTCATGCTCAAGCAGGTGAACGAAAAGGATCTGGCCCTGATGGTGCGCATCAGCCGCTCCCCCACGCCCAAGAACGTGGAAGAACTGAGCAACATCACCATCATCCCCGCCTTCTGCATCAGCGAATTGCGGTCCTCGTTCATCATCGGCTTCCTCATCTACATCCCGTTCCTGGTGATCGACATGGTGGTCTCCTCCGTGCTCATGTCCATGGGCATGATGATGCTGCCTCCGGTCATGATCTCCACGCCCTTCAAGCTCATCCTGTTCGTATTGGTGGACGGGTGGAACCTCGTCATCCAGCAACTGGTGCTGAGCTTCCGTTAGCAGAAAGCCGATTCCATGAATGAAATGATGATCATCGACCTGGGCCGCAAGACATTGATGATGGTGCTCATCCTGAGCGGCCCCATGCTGCTCCTCTCCCTGGTGGTGGGCCTCATCGTCAGCGTATTCCAGGCCGCGACCCAGATCAACGAAATGACCCTGACCTTCATCCCCAAACTGGTCGCCATGGGCATCGCCCTGCTGGTTTTCCTGCCCTGGATGCTGCAACTTTTCAAGGGATTCTTCGTGGAATTGCTGGAGATGATCCCGTCGATGCTGCGGTGACGACGGGTAGAATTCAAAATGCAAAAGTCAAAATTTAAAATGCAAAATGGAAGAACGCGGCATCCCGCGATGCGCCCGGGAAGGAAATCTTTCCTCTTCACTTTTGACTTTTGCATTTTGCATTTTGACTTTTGCCTTCTACCCCAATGACCCACATCCCCGTAGCCACCGCCCTAGACGGCATCCCAGCCCTCCAGGATTTCACGGTAACCCAGATAGAACTCTGGCTGCTGGTGTTGATCCGCATCAGCGTGATGGTGTTCCTGCTGCCCATCCTGAATACCGATGAGGTCCCGCAGCGCCTCAAGGCGGGCATGTCCTTCTTCCTGAGCCTCATCCTCTTCCCCACCCTGCCCCATTCCGTCATCGCGATTCCGGAAAGCGTCCCGGCCTACATCATGCTCGCGGTCAAGGAGATCTATATCGGCCTGGTGATGGGCTTCGCCGGCACTTTCGTGTTCGCGGGATTGCGCTTCGCCGGTTCCTGGATCGATGCGGAATCGGGCTTCAACATGATGCAGGTGATGAATCCGGTCGCGCAGGAAGAAGACACGCCCATGGGCCACCTGCTCTTCATCATCTTCATCCTGTTGCTGCTATCCACCGGCGGCTACATGTTCTACCTGCAGGCCATCGCGGAATCCTTCCGGATGATCCCATTGACCGGGGCGCATGCCGCCTCGGGGGGAATGGTGGCCGTGTTCCTGCAATTGTCCCTGAACGCCTTTCTGCTGGGCATGAAGGTGGCGGCCCCTATCATCACCACCTTGTTCATCTCCAGCGTCGCGCTCGCCATCATCGCCCGCATCATGCCCCAGATGAACGTATGGATGGTGGGCATGCCGATGAAACTGGCCCTGGGAGCCATGACCATGTTCTTCGCGCTGCCGCTCATGTGGCAGGCCTTTATCAAGGAGCAGGACAGCCTGCAGGAATACTGGATCGTGCTGATGCGCATGATGGGCGGGGGGACCTGACATGTCCGCGGAAGACGACGGAAAAACAGAAGACCCTACAGGCAAAAAGGTCGGAGAAGCCCGCAGCAAGGGCATGGTCGGCCGCAGCGCGGATTTCAATTCCGCCCTGGTCCTGATGACGGGAACGGTGTTCATCTGGATGTTCGCGGATCGCCTCGTTGACGGCATGCGGAATACCATGATCGAGAGCTTCAAGGCCATCGGCAACTTCGAGGACATCCCGGGGATGCTGCAGGATATGGGGCGGCAGGGGATGATTGGCATCTTGTACATGCTCTTGCCCGTGGTCTGCGCCATCACCGCGGTTTCCGTGACCGCCACCGTCGCCCAGGGGGGCTTTCTGTGGAGCTGGGAAGCGCTCGGCCCCAACTTCGGCAAGGTCTTCAGCCTGGGAGGCATGGGCAAGCTCTTCTCCCCCGCCTCCTTCGTGGAGATCGCTAAGAGCGTCGCCAAGATGATCGTCGTCGGCATCATCGCCTACATGGTCGCATCCAAGCATTACGAACAATACCTGGCCCTGGCCGACATGTCCCTGGGGCAGTTCTGCTCCACGCTGTTCTCGGTGAGCATCGAGGTCATCATGAAGTCCACGGTGGTGCTGCTCTTCATAGGGGTGGCGGACCTGGTGTACCAGAAGCGCAAGCTCAAGAACGAGCTGAAGATGTCCAAGACCGAAGTCAAGGACGAGGCCAAGCAATCCGAAGGCGATCCCCATGTCAAAGGCAAGATCCGCAGCCTGCGCCTGCAGATGCACCGCAACTTCATGATGAAGGAACTGCCCAAGGCGACCGTCGTCATCACCAACCCCACCTTCATCGCCATCGCCGTGCGCTACAACCAGGGCGAGGACACGGCCCCGGTGGTGGTGGCCAAGGGCAAGCGGCTCATCGCCGAACGCATCCGCGACGAGGCACGCAAGAACGATATCCCCATCGTGGAAGACAAGCCCTTGGCGCGCAGCCTGTACGACGTGGTGCAGCCCGGAGAGGAGATTCCCGAGGAATTCTTTGCCGCGGTGGCGGAAATTTTGGCCTACGTGTACAGCCTGAAGGGCGCCCGCGCGGCCTGATCCGTTTGACCTTTCGCGGACCGGCTTATGTCCGCTCGCGGACCCAAACCCCCAAAACAATCCGGTTTAAGGATTGCGCGAAGCTTCCCGGCTCCGCGCGGGCCCGCGTTCCCGGAAAAGCGCCCCAAAAATCCCCAGCCGCGGAGCCTTTTTGAAACCGGCCCGCGGTTTGCTTGAGAACTCCTGAGGCGCCCCCGACTTCCGATCATCGGTGGTTTGGACCGGAAACTTTAATCGGCGCTTTGGGAACGAAAATGAACGCATTGACCGAAACGAAGAAATTGGGAGGAGCCTTCGTCGCGAACAAGGATCTCCTGATCGCGTTGGTCCTCATCGGGGTCATCACCATGATGATCCTGCCCGTGCCGCCGTTCATGCTGGACGTCCTCCTGACCGTGATGATCTCCGTAGCCATCGTCATCATGCTCATCTCCATGTACATCGAGAACGTGCTGGATTTCTCGGTCTTCCCGGGAATGCTGCTGATCATCACCCTGTTCCGGCTGGGCCTGAACGTGGCCACCACCCGCCTGGTGCTGACCGAGGGCGAGGCCGGCGCGGTCATCCACACCTTCGGCACCTTCGTCACCAAGGGCAACATGGTGGTCGGAGCCATCATCTTCATCATCCTGGTCATCATCCAGTTCATCGTCATCACCAAAGGCGCCGGCCGCATCGCGGAAGTGGCCGCCCGTTTCACCTTGGACGCCATGCCCGGTAAGCAGATGGCCGTGGACGCTGATCTCAACGCCGGCATCATCACCGAGGCCGAGGCCAAGGAACGCCGCAAGAACATCGGCCGCGAAGCCGACTTCTATGGAGCCATGGACGGCGCAAGCAAATTCGTGCGCGGCGACGCCGTCGCCGGCATCATCATTACCGTGGTCAACATCATCGGCGGCTTCATCGTCGGCATGACCATGCAGGACCTCTCCTTCCAGGACTCGCTCAAGCGTTTCACCATCCTGACCATCGGCGACGGCCTGGTAACGCAGATGCCCGCGCTGATGATCTCCACCGCCTCCGGCATCATCGTGGCCCGCGCCGCCTCCAAGCAGAACCTGGGCGAAGAGGTCATGGCGCAACTGAGCCAGAGCACCAAAGCCCTCTACACCGGCGGCGCCTTCATGGGATGCGCCGGACTCATCCCCGGCATGCCCACCATCCCCTTCCTGCTCCTCGCCGCCGCCATCATCGGCCTCGCCGTCTCCGTCGGCCGCAGCAAGGTCGCCAAGAAGGCCCAAGCCGAGGTCGACAAGGTGCAGAAGGCCGAGAAGGATGAAAGCGCCGCCAACCCGGACAAGATCGAATCCTATCTGCAGGTGGATCAGATGGAGCTGGAAATCGGCTACGGTCTCATCTCCCTGGTGGATGTGAACCAAGGCGGCGATCTGCTCGAACGCATCACCATGCTGCGCCGCCAATGCGCCACCGAGATCGGCGTCATCGTGCCGCCCATCCGCATCCGCGACAACATCCAGCTCAAGGCCAACCAGTACGTGGTCAAGATCAAGGGCATCGAAGTGGGCCAGGGCGAACTCATGACGGGATGCTTCCTGGCCATGGACCCGGGCGGCACCAGCCAGAAGATCCAGGGAATCCCCACCGTGGAGCCGGCCTTCGGCCTGCCCGCCATCTGGATCACCCATTCCCAGAAGGAAGCCGCCGACATCGCGGGCTACACCGTCGTCGAACTGCCCGCCGTGATCGCAACCCATCTCACCGAGCTCATCCGCAACCACGCGGGAGAAATCCTCACCCGCCAGGACGTAAAGTCCTTGATCGACAACACCAAGGCGACCAACGCCACCGTGGTGGAGGAACTCATCCCCGGCCTGCTGAGCGTGGGCGAGGTCCAGCGCGTGCTCATCAACCTGCTCAACGAGAAGGTCTCCATCCGCGACCTGGGCACGGTGCTGGAAGCCCTGGCCAACGCGGCCAAGGTCTCCAAGTCCGAAGCCTATCTCACCGAACAATGCCGTCAGGCCCTCTCTCGGCAGATCTGCAAGGTCTACAAGGACGCCAACGATTGCATCCACGTAATCAGCCTGGAACCCAAGCTGGAACAGATGCTGGAAGCCTCGGTGCAGGCCACCGATCGCGGCCCGCGCCTGGTCATCCGCCCGGAACTGGTCGGCCGCATGGTGGGCCGCCTCTCCGCCTTGGTGGAACGCATGGTGGCCCAGAACATGCAGCCCGTGCTGCTGTGCTCGCCCGGCATCCGCTTTCAGCTGCGCAAAATCATGGAAGGCTCCTTCCCCAACCTCGCGCTCATCTCCTACAGCGAGATCGCGAACGGCGTGAACGTGAAGGCCACCGGAACCGTAGTCCTGAACGAAAATGACAATGCGAGTGCGTAACGGTTCGCCGAAGAATTTTTCAGCTCATAGAGGTGTAAAGTGAAGATGAAGTCCTACCAAGCCGACACCATGCAGGAAGCCCTGGCCCTGGTCAAGGATGAAATGGGTCCCGACGCCGTGATCCTCAAGTCCCGCCGCACTACGCGCAAGGTCGGCAGCAAGACCCAGCCCTGCTTCGAGGTGACCGCGGCCCTGGAGGAAAGCCTGTTCGCCCGCCCCGCCGCCGTCGCCCCTGATCGTTCCCGGAATGCGAGGAGCGTCGCGTCGCGCCAGCAACTCGAGAGCGACGAGCCAAAACGGAATGCGAGGAGCGT
>OBEQ012385904.1_pt1 | contig 31371 bp, 23 predicted proteins | sample 1670901 | NCBI WGS metagenome assembly OBEQ01 (sample SAMEA104232315, study PRJEB22302) | groundwater metagenome | biome: forest; feature: aquifer; material: groundwater | place: USA | collected 2011-08-07 | depth 5.4 m | reverse complement strand
TTGGTGAAATATTTACAAGCGGAAAATGCGGCACGCTTATCAAGGGGAAATCAGTGTATAGTGGACCCTCACGAATAGAGTTGTCAACATATCCGTCTTCGGTACTTCAGAAAGATTTTAAAAAGCTCGGGTATTATTGCGATGAGAAGGGAAAGAAGGATGCTGTATGTACGCAGTGGAAGTGGACGTGCAAAGCAGTAGAAGGAAAAGATTTTCTTACCTTAAAAAAACATATTTTCTCATTTAAGAGTGTTGCTTCGCCAACCGAATGGGGGTGTATGGAAGAACCTATCACCATGAAGGAAGAGTCACCAGTTGCACCTAAAGAATATGTTTGGGATGATGAGAGCACTGTTTTGACATATGCGCAGGTGAAATGGCATCCTATTGAAAGCCAGCGATTTTCAGGATTTTCTCCCGCAGCGCGTCTCAACAAAAAAATCACCGAAGACTGCATTTCTGACAAGGATTCCAAGAAGTATCTCAAAAGAGAAGGAGGAATCTGTGGCAAGGGCGTATGGTTTGAGGATGAAAAAGGTTCTCGTGTTGATTCGATTAAAAAACTAAACGATAGGTTTCTTCCTGTCAATGACGAACAAGAAGCGATGTCATTTGTTGCGTTTATCAAAGGCTCCTATTTTGTTACTAACGAATCTGATATCCTCGAAGGGGAGATGGCATCACTCGATGATGGATTTCTCGTGCGTGTGATGGAAGGGAATCCCTTTGGATGTGGGAGTCATGAGCCGCGCAGTACAATTTACAAAGTCACAAAAAATGGGGAGGTCACTAGACTCGCTCGTGAGAAGCAAAAACCAAGAATAGAGGATGGTTCTCCCCCGTGTGTAGATTGAGTATGCTGCGTTTGATTAATTATTACTAAGATCATATTTATGCAAAACATACTAAAGAATAAAGGTTTCAGAATCATTCTTATTATTTTTGGTTGTGTCATGGGTTTATGGGGTGCGGCACAGTTCTATGACTCACTAGGTATCGGAAGAGAAGTAGACACAAAGCAGATCAGCATTGAAAAATTACAAGACAGTGCGAAAAAATCAGTAGAAATCCTTGCACTGTATGAAAACAAATCTCTGGGTTTTAGATTGCAATATCCAAAAAACTGGGAAACCGGAGAACAAGATAGTTTGCCATTTTTCAAGATGCCGGAAGGAGGAGTTAATGTTGTGTATAGCTCTGATATATTAACAGAGGACGCAACAGTCAATGAGTTAATTCCTGAATTGAAAAATAATCTTTCAGCATCATATCAAGCCAGAAAAATTCCTTTTACTATTGTGAAGGAGGGAGCAACACTGATGGGCAGTGCGCCTGCATATGAATGGAAAATTGAGTCTGTTCGTGAGGGAAAACAGGCTTTCAGCACGCAAATATGGAGCATCAAGAATAAGAAGGTGCATATTCTTACCTTTAGCACAATTGCAAATGATCTACACGAAATGTTTTATCCAACATTTATGAAAATAGTGCAAACGTTTGAACCTCTCTAACAATTTTTAAAAACGGTATGGTGTATCGAAAGAGCTGTTTCTTATACAACCTTTCATCATACTCCCTCTTCCATTTGTGGGTGTTACTGCTCTTGGTTTTTTGATACGCTATCTTGTCCGACGAAGGAAGAAGTAATTTTTTATAGCTTTTTTCGCAAGCCTTCTTTCCATGCCTTTTTTGCTTCTCTTAGTTCAATTGAAAGTTTGTCGTTATATACGAGGAGGGGTTCAGTCGTTGTAGCGCCAAGGGAGAGAATAGGTACATTATTTTTTGCAAATATATCTCGTACTTTTGATTCGTGTGTTGGATTTATTTCAATAACAAATCCTGGGGTCTCAGAAAAAAGAAGCGTGTCGAGCCGAAGACTTCCAACGATTGTCACGCGAAATCCTATCTTATTGCCAAATGTCATTTCTGCAAGCGTGACAGCAATACCACCGTCTGAGATATCATGCGCACTAAGTATGAGACCATCACCGATCGCTTCGGTGAGTGCGCGTATTTCTTGAAGGGCTGTTTGGGGATTCGATATCGGGACATTTTTTCCTAGTTCTCCAGAGAGACTATAGTATACGCTGCCTCCGCATTGATCTTTCCTCTCTCCGATCATAAAGAGAAGGGAATTTGATTTTTTGAAAGACATGGTGATTGCTTTTGATATATCATCCATTGTGCCAAGACACGCAATCACAGGACTGGGGGCAATTGATTTTCCTTTTGATTCGTTATACAGCGAAACATTGCCAGAAATAATCGGAACAGGGGAGTCGGGATGATTTTTGAGTTTCAAGGCTTTGGCGGCATCTGCTACACCTCGAGTCCCTTCGACGAATTCCCACATTTGCTCTGGTTTTTCAGGATTTCCAAAATTAAGACAATCAGTAAATGCGACCGGATATGCGCCGACTGCCGCGACATTTCGCGCTGATTCTAGGATAGAATTCATTCCACCAATATATGGATCGATTTTTGAATATCTGGGATTGTGATCCACGGAAAGTGCGATACCAGTTTGACGTATTTCTGATGGGAATTCTAGATCTTTAAATGGTTGCATGACTCCTGCATCAGCTTCGCCCGGCTCTATCACTGTCAGTCCTTGGACTTGTTTGTCGTATTTTTCGTAGATGGGTTCGCGCGATGCGATATTTTCGTGTGAGAGGATTTGCAGAAGTGTCTGAGTATATTCTGTAGGTTCTGGTAGAGACGGCTCATTGAATATACGTTCTGGTTTACTGATTGATCGATCATAGTGCAATCCTTGTGTCACATCACTTGCCCGCGCATCTACGATTTTCTCTCCCTTGTACGTCACAACAAACTTGCCATGGTTTTTTATTTTTCCTATTACTTTTGCTTGCGCCCCCGATGCAATGCCGGGCAGATCAAACGTGATGTTGTAATGCTGCAAGATGAGTGGAGTCACATAAGGATGACACGTCCATAGATATCGTTCCTGGGTTTCCGAACAAAGAATAACTGCCGGGTGCAGATCAAACATGCCAACGGATACAAGATCAAGATCCACTTCTGCGCCATAGCCACCACTTTCCGCAATTTCCACAGACGCACACGCAATGCCGCCTGCTCCGAGATCTTTAAAACCAACCATGTCAATGAGTTTTTTTTCTTTGAGGATTTTAAAAAGTGTGTATGAGCTTTTTAGGATATGGCGCTTGAGGAATGCATTTGGTTCTTGCACGGCCCCTTTATTTAATTCTTTTTTTGCTTCATCAAGTTCTCCAGAAGCAAATGCTGCACCACCAAAACCACTATTATCTGTTGCCTTGCCTACCAAGATGAGATCATAGCCATCAGCATTTTTTGGAGCTTTCGAGTGGATGATTTCGTCATCTCTTACTATCCCGAGTGTTACCACATTGACAAGACAATTTTCATTGTAGGTTTCGTCATAGTATGTGTCTCCTGCAAGTACAGGTACTCCGATCGGATTCCCATATCCTGCAATACCGGCAACTACGCCTTCGTGGATCCAACGAGATTTCACCTCATTGATATCGCCAAATCGCAGTGGATCTGCATTTGCGATCACCTTTGCGCCCATGCACGAAACGTCACGAACATTCCCGCCAATTCCTGTAGCTGCTCCTTCGTACGGCACTACTTGAGAAGGGTGGTTGTGAGATTCATGGCTCATGACAATGCCGTATCGGTGTCCATCGCGATCACGTGCCACCTCGACAATCCCTGCATCTTCAGACGGACCAAGGATGACATTTGGCCCATCGGTCACGAATTGTTTTAAGTATTTTCGGCTACTTTTATATGAGCAATGTTCTGAACCTTGGATAGACCAGAGAATACACTCTGAAATAGTCGGAGGGCGTTTTAAAATTTGGTTTTGTATCTTTAGAGCCTCATCGGGCGTGAGTGAAATACGGTACTTTTGTAATATCGTATTTATTTCTTCTGGAGAAAGTGTTGAGAAGTCTAGAGTTTCTGTCATGGGCGGATTTCCTATTTTTTGTAGTGATTGGTGATTGCAAAGATTTCGGCCTTACCTCCTGTTATAAAAAATAGAGCTCGATATTTTTTATCAAGCCTAAACGAATATATGCCCCGCCATTGTGGCTTTAGAATCTCAGTATTCAGTGAGGAATGCCGTAGGTTATTCTCGAAAAGTCTTTTTGCCTTCACCCACTTATTTTCTAAACCATGGCTATTGATGTATTCTTCGAGATCGTCTCTGAGTGGTTTTAGTTCCATATTTTTGTGGGTAGGATGATTTACGAAGGCCGGATTCTAAGTCTGCCAAGAATTCATCGGAATATAGATCTGTCGTTTTGAAGTCTACTACTACTTGGTCGATAGAATCCTTGAGAGGTAATTCAAAGACTCTTGTAGCCAAGACACGATAGGCATGCGCTTCTTGCTTGAGGCGTGCATACTCATGCATTGAAAGCGTAATAGTATTTTTTTCTAATTGCATAGTTTGTTTGCTCATATGCTAGAAGTATATCTCTCCATTCTTCTCACTGTCAATGACTTATCCGTAAATTCCTTCATAAATAGAGCATCGTTTTGATTTTGTTTGGCGAGAGTTTTGAGAAGTCAAGGGTATAGGTCACAATCCTATTTGAATGGACATTTTCAATAATTCCCTTTCTGTCGGCATATGGCTTTTGGGTTCATCACGCACTTGCTGAAATTTTTCTGATTGAAGCAAAGAAATGATTTCCTCACGTCGAATTTTTAGTCTGTTCTCATTTTCAGTTTCAGTTTCTTCAGATGATTCAACTGTCAGAGTATCTTGTTTTTTACCCCATGGAAGCCATTGTTTTTTTTCAGCGGGTTTTTTTAGAGCAAGCAACATCTGTTGTTCCAATTGAAGAAGTTCTTTTAATAGATTATTTCGCTCTTCTATAAGCACAAGAACATCTTTACTTTCTTTAACTTTCATTTCGTGTACTGCATTCCTAATTGCATCTTCAGCTTGAGATCGAATCAACTGTCCTATGCGCTGGTATTGTTCACCTGTATCAGGGCCGAGATAATAACCTTCATCCCTAATATTGAATCCAGAGTTTGGCGTTCCTTCCGCTTGCCACCCTGAATATTTTCGTTTATGTTCTAGCTCTTTATTCTTTGAGTATTTATATAATTGTGCAGCCATTCGATCTACAGCAAGTGGGTCATCAGGAATATCGGCCGACGAAAAACCAAGCTCTGATTTATGCTCTGCAAGGACTCGCAGAATCGTTAAAAAATCTCGGCGAAAATGAGTTAATGTAATTCCCAAACGCCCTATGTCATTTTCCCCATAATCGGGTCTGAAATCCAAGGCAGCCCCTTTTTTTGTAATGCCTTGAAGCAATACGTTGTATTCACCATATTGATCGGCATTGTCGTACTGCATTCCTTTAGAAAATTTCGTTTCTTCTTTTAAGGCTGATCGCATTGTGTTGAGACGGGAAATTTCAGAGTTTTGTTCTGCCGGATCTTTGTCCCATAAATTATTTGTTCCGCACAAATATTCTGCCGTGTCTTGATCGAGAAGAATATCAAGGATTGCATGATCCAATATCTGAGATGAGTCATTCTGTCCATCTCTTGCATCAATAGCTGTATGAGCATTTTTACGTCTTTTTTGAGCAATTTCCAGAGTTTTCGGGATGTACTCATCTTCTTTGAGTCGTGCTCGAAGAACCATCCAATCTTCAGGAATATTCAGCAATGCTTGTGCGCGTGCAAGGATGCTTTCATTTAATAGTCCCTGTCGTATCAATTCGCCTTTGCGTTTTTCCCAGAATTTTTTTTCAATAATTTCTTTTGCCTCTTTCGCTTGGTCTGCTTCCGTATTCCTTCTATGCTTCCGATCAGGTGATTTTTTCTGATTACCTTCCTCGAGTTTTGAGATTATATCTTTCAGATGATCAAGACCTCCGACTTTTTTGGCAAATTCTACAACTTCTTTTTGCTGTTTTACGTCTATTACTATATCTCGTACCTCACTTCCTCCTTTTTTTATTGTCAGAGATTTCGCATCAATGCCATCTTCTCGTTTGGGAATTCGTAGAGCATTTTTTCGCATATGAATAATATTATTTTAAATACTATGTACTTTCTGCTGCAATCACCGTATTTTCTAAAAGACAAGCAATAGTGAGAGGCCCCACACCACCGGGTGTGGGCGTCACAGCGCTTGCATGTTTTAGTACTTCTTCTACATTCACATCACCGATCACTTTTCCGTCTTTTGTGAAATCAATACCTGCGTCCACAACAATTGCGCTATCGCGTACCATATCTCCTCGGATTGTATTTTGTTTGCCGATGGCAGTGACAATAATATCAGCAGCCAGACATTTTTCTTTGAAGTTTTTAGTTGCGCTATTTACTGTGGTCACACTCGCGCGTTCATTCATAAGCATCACAGTCAGGGGTTTTCCTACGAGAGGGCCGACACCTACGATCGTTACGTTTTTGCCAGGAAAAGATACTTTGAGATTCTGTAAAATTTTCATGACCGCTTCAGCAGTGGGGGGAAAAAAACGAGCTTGCTTCATGACAAGCCGTCCAATATTTTCAAATGTTAAACAGTCTATATCTCTCGTCGGATCAATAGCATTGAGGGCGGCAGTCGTATCGAGATGTGAAGGTAACGGAAGTTGCAAGATCATGCCAGAGGGAGCTTGCTCTTTTTGTATTCGATTTATTTCTGATACGAGATTTTTTGTTGTAATTTTTTCAGGATATTCTAAGAGCGTGAATTGCACCCCTATCTTTTTTGCTACCTGTCCTTTCATACGGACGTAGGTCCGAGATGCGGGATTATTGCCAACAAGGACAACCACAAGAGAGGGGATACGCTTTTTTCTACGCAATGCCACTATTCGTTTTTGTAACGAGTCAGTGATATGCGCCGCAATTTCTTTGCCGTTGATAAGTGTACCCACAAGAAAATTTAATAAAAATGGTATACTGAATGCTATCATACTGATATGTGATTATCAATATAGCTGAGACATGAAACAATCAGAGGCAAAAAAACCAACAAAATTTTTCGGATTATCAAAAAATGTCATATCCATGGGAGGGGTGAGTTTTCTCAACGACGTCTCATCAGACATGATCTTTCCGTATATATCTATCTTTCTTACCACAGTCCTTGGCGCTTCAGTAACATTTGTCGGATTGGTTGAAGGTATTGCGGAGGCAACAGCTAGTATTTTGAAGGTGATTTCTGGAAGAGTTTCTGATCTGGCACATAAACGCAAGCCCCTTATTGTTTTTGGCTATAGCCTTTCTGCATTGTCAAAGCCGTTACTCGCTCTTGCCACAAGTCCGTGGCATGTATTGATAGTGAGATTTTTTGATCGTGTAGGAAAGGGTACACGAGACGCTCCGCGCGATGCATTATTGAGTATGTCTACTCACAAGAAGGTGATTGGCCGTGCCTTTGGGTTTCATCGAGGAGCCGATACGCTGGGAGCATCGCTTGGGCCACTGATTGCCTTTGCTGTTTTACCATTGCTGAATAATAATCTTAGGCATCTTTTTTTACTCTCGTTTGTCGCAAGTTTTTTTGCCGTCATTGTTTTGATCGTTGCTGTCAGAGAAGTACGAGACGGGCATAAGAAAGAGCCTTTGACTGATGACCTTGGGGTGATTTCAAAAGATTTACAAAAATTTAATATCACAAAGCTCGGCGTTTCGTTTTTGATCTTTTTGGGAGCGGCAACTATTTTTTCTTTTGGAAAAGTCTCTGAAGCTTTTTTATTACTGCGAGCAAAAGATGTAGGAGTTGCTCTCGCATTACTTCCCCTATTGTATTTTTCCTATAATTTTACTGCTGCAATTTTTTCCACTCCAACTGGAATACTATCAGATCGTATCGGTCATCGTAATACATTTATGATCGGGATGCTTATTTTTTCCGGAACCTATTTCCTTTTTTCTATTCTTCATGGTCCGGGAATTATTTGGTTTCTTTTTATTCTCCTTGGATTTCATGCAGCATTTACAGAAGGAATAGGTCGTGCGATTGTTGCTGATCTGGTAGAAGAGCGATGGCGAGGAAGCGCATACGGAATTTATAATGCCTGTACAGGATTTGCTGCGTTACCTGCAAGTATAATATTTGGATATTTGTGGGATACTCATGGAGCAACTATTTCATTTCAGTATGGTGCAGTGCTCGGTCTTATATCGTTCTGTATTTTCTTTGCCTTGCGTATAGCAAGCAAGACTTATAAGCGGCGAATTTTAATGGCATGAAAAGAGGAATAAAACAGAGCCCTCCAACGTTCGTCAGGTGGCAGATGTGGAGGGCTTTTTGAATTTTTTTCTATTCATGATATACATCTTTTCTGTGTCTAACACGTAAAATTGTCAGAACAAACAGCGATCCGTTGTGGTCTGCATCAAAAATTGCTCGGTAATCGCCAATACGAAATCGATAGGAACCGAAACGAAAATCAGTTAGCTTTTCCGCAAAACGCAGTGGATTATCCTGTGTGCTAAAAAAATATACCTTTTTAATTATTCGCCGTGCGATCTCGACTTCTAAAGCTTTTAAATCTTTTCGGGCGCTATCGGTATAAGTGACTTTATGCATACAGTGAACTACAAAAGTCCAAACTCTTTCATTATCGCTCTTTGGGAGTGCACCTTTTTCGATTTTACCTGTTGACGGGCATGTGCGATATCAGCAGTAAATTTTTCTATAACCATCTCTTCTTTATCAAGACCGCGAACCTCAAGGAGAGGTCTATTTTTTTTCAAGATAATGAAACGAGTACTCCCATTTGAAAGTTTTGATGCATAAGAAGAAAGATTCTGTCGAAAATCCTTCAATCCAACAAATTGTGTGGTCATAAGATTGATATCATGAAGTTATATCTTAAGTGTACACCAAAAAAATACGCTGTCAACAGGCCATGTCAAAAAGAAGTCCTTACTTGTAACAATGGCATGGACCAGCGCAGTATACATTTGCTGGACTAAGTTCGTCGGTATGATACTATTGAGTAGTTAATTTTTAGTGTACACACCTATGCGACAAACAAAAGAACGTTCGCCAAAAGAAGATCCTATGCGTGAGCTTCATAAAGCCCTTCCTAAAGATAAGCGGCAGGCGTTGCAGACTCGTGCAGAAGAACAATCAAAAGAATCTGCTCCTTTTGTACCTCATCTGTTACGTCGTGACAAAAATCGAGTAACTCCACAGGATGTTTTAGCAAAGCGAATTACCGATCGTGTGTGGCATCGGCTTTTGAAAGGAGAATCTGCTACTGTCGGAGGAGTACTGGATAGTGCTACTCATGTGACAGCGCATGAGATGAGCGATATTCGCCAAGAGGAGAAGTTTTTGCGGGAGTTCAAAAGTCAATTTGATAAAAGTCTTATGACAAAGGATTTTTCCCGACTTGACGACCTGATAACTGATACATATCAAAGCGGCATCGTATATAAGAGTCTTTTAAAAAAGACTGGAGGACCAACACGGCGTGCAGCTGAACAAGGAGCCTTACGATTTGGGACGGAAAGCATTGCTGATATGATTCGTGATCGATACGAGCCAGGGCTCTCCACACTATTGTGGACTGAGTCTAGTTATCTTAATACTCTTTTTCGCGACCCGGATTTTTCTCAAATAGTTGCACACGTCACCCCACTTTCCGAGCCACGAGATGACTCAGACAAAAGATCGACACCTGAATTTGTGCGAGAGGTTATTCTGCAAGCAGCAAAAGAAGCGCTCTCACATGATTCATCAGCGAATATTGCGATTCCTAATCCATATTCCACTATACGCAGTCGAGCTTTTACTATGGTTAGACCCTATTATAAAGATGATCACCAAGCTCGAGTGGCGATATTTGAAGTTTTCCATGATCCTTCTCTAAAAGAGGCTATTCATGATGGAATTAAGAGGGATCTCTTTCATTTTTCAAGCCTTGCTGATGAGAAAGGACTTACGAAAGCAAATATGAAAATGCGTATTGAGGAAGAGGTACGACTAAAACATCATATTATCGATAAGCTGAATCGTCTTTTACGATCAGGTATGATAAATAAGGTAGAATTAAAAAGAATGGAATCAGAAATCGCCGATACATACGAAAAGCAAACAGGAAAACATCTTCGATTGAAACTCAAGTAACTATAGGCCTCCATAATCTTGTAATTCAAAGTTCAAATGCACGTGTCATTGACAATTATTAAGTGATCGCGTAGTATTTTGATATCTAAGTACGTAGGTTTCTCGACGGTAGCCGCCAGAAGGGTTTTTGCCAAGAAGGTGTGAGCGAAGAAGAGAAGAAAGGTCGCCCTACCTTTGTTAGTAATATAATATAACATATGGCAAAAAAACTTTACGTTGGTGGTATTTCATACACAACAACAGATGATGGTTTGAAGCAGGCATTTTCCCAATCAGGGACAGTGACCTCAGCAACAATTATCATGGATAAATTTTCCGGTCGTTCAAAAGGTTTTGGATTCGTTGAATTCGAAAACGATGCAGAAGCTGATGCAGCAGTCGAGTCGTGGAACGGTAAAGAGCTCGATGGACGTCGTTTGACAGTCAACGAAGCACGCCCATTCCAACCTCGCCCAGCGGGCGGTGGTGGCGGTGGCGGACGTCGTTTTGGCAGTGGCGGTGGTGGCGGCGGATATCGTTCTGGTGGTGGTTACGGATCAGACCAGAACTAAATAGTTGACAGTGTTTTCTAGTAATGTTATTATACAAAATAACGCTAGGATGTTATCTATACATTAGATAGCACCGAACTAGATGTCACAATAGAGCCCTTTTCGAAGGGCTCTATTTGTTTTATACTTATCACTGGTGGACCTAGGGGCCTATGGTGTATACAGTAACATACTAGCGTTGACATCTAGTGAAACGGGTGCAAGTCCCGTTAGGTCCACCACCTAAATTATTTTATATCTCAGGAATGAAAAAAATATGAAAAAAGAAATCATACTCCTCTCTATTGGCGGTTCGCTTGTTGTACCTGATGGGATCGATAAGGACTTCCTTTCACAGTTTAAAAAATTGATCTTACAATACACACGAAAGGGGAAACGGTTTGTTATTACTGTCGGTGGCGGTACCACCTGTCGTATTTATCAGGATGCATCTCGTGATCTTGGAAATCCTACTTTGACTGAGCTCGATTGGCTTGGAATAAAAGTAACAGAAGTGAATGCCTATCTACTCAAGATGCTTTTTGAGCCTCATGTGCATCCAAAAGTAATCACAAATCCTACTGAGAATATACGATTCACCAAGTCGGTTCTCATTGGCGCAGGATGGAAGCCTGGTTGCAGTACTGATATGGATGCCGTGCTTCTTTCCCGCAAATTAGGGATTCATAGATTAGTAAATCTTACAAATATTGATTTCGTCTACGATAAAGACCCTCGAAAATGGAGTGACGCAAAACCAATTCACTCCATATCATGGAAAGAATTTCGTAAGATTATCCCTGCCAAATGGCAACCCGGCCTGCATTCACCATTTGATCCTGTTGCTTCACGACTTGCGCAAAAAATCAAGCTCGAAGTTACCATCATGAATGGCAAAGATATAGCAAACCTCGATAATTATTTATCAGGCAGGGATTTTAAGGGAACACAGATCCATTCTTAATACCTCCAGCCTATAACGTTTTTACGGCAACTTGCTTTGTATTGATTGATTCGTTGCCGTAGATATCCACGGTGCGGATGGTGTAAAAATATTGCGCCCCGGTTTTGACTTTTGTATCTGTGACACCAGTACCTGTAAGATTATTTAGAATCACCTTACCGAGCACACCTTTTGTATCAGAGCGATACAGTTTTAGATATTTTATTTTTGCTTTATCTTTTCCAAGGTCCCAAGAGAATAATACACCTTTCTTCTGAATCTTGATGTTTGACTTTGGAGCAGGAGGAGGGGTGGTTTTCGTAGCTGCAACAATAGCAAAGCGCGTAAGATGATTGATTGAACACGTGATCGTATGATCATTTTCATTGACTACGGCATTTCTCACTGCTTGCCAAGAATACCTTGTTTCATCCCAGTATTGCAGTGAAAGGTCGCTCGCTTTCAATCCCAATTTTGATGTCTCTTTTGGATCGTACGGAACTGTTACAGTCAAGTCAGAATTAAATGCATTTATTTCTCGACCCGTCGCCGTCCTTACGGCGATATCGTATCCAAAACCAACGACCCTGCTAGATCCTTGAGATGGAGTTAATACTTCAGGAGTAATTGAGAGCGTAAGTGTCCCATTCGTACTAGCAGCATTTGCCGGTACTGCCAGTTTTACGCCTTGGGTGTTTGACACCACAGAAAGCTGATCAGCTTCTCCTGAAACTGAAACAGGATCAGGAAGTTTCACATTCAATGATGCAAGATCAATATTATACGAGAGTTTTGATTGTCCGCCAACCGTTAGCACTGTCTCGCTACTTTTGTATGCATTTCTTTGTTGCTCAGATAAAGCCGCGATATGCCATGCATCGTTTGGGGCTACTTTGAGCGTATAGGAACCATCGCCGGCTGAGGTGGTATCTGTATATCCTCCGGTATCAGACCATGCCCATACGTACGCCCATGATGGTTTGCCATTTACTGTTGTTATACCAGATATCGAGACACTAATCGGACGAAATACGAGCGAAACTTCGCCAATTTTACCGCCTTTTACAGAAATTTTTTGCTCTTCAGGATTGATAAGTCCAAAGGATGGGGGAAGGAATGATCTAACAAAGTAGGTGCCAGCGCGTATCTTTAGCTCAAATGCACCATTTTTATCAGTGTACATACCGTTGAGATATTCGAGATCTTTGGCGGATTTCTCGGAAAACCGCGAAAAACTGTCAGTTGCAAATGCAACCCATACGTTTGGTACCGCATCACCACTCGCGTCCATTGCTTTGCCTCGGATCATGGCAGTTGTTTTACGCACTGAGAAATCAAGTTTCTTCTCCTCACCGTTTGTAAGAATTATTTTTGCTCCACGGAAAGGTACTTTTTCATATTCATCATACTGTCCTATTTCATAGTCTACGAGCCATGTTCCTGGCCCTACCGCTAGTTTGTATTCTCCTGTTTCTGTATTCACATCAGCACTGTACCATGAGCCATTCGGGCCAGTAGTGAATACCTTGTATGGAATACCTGTGACAGGAACGCCATTTTCATTGATGAGTTTTCCTATGACAGTAGCTCTTCTATTATTCGTAGTAAATGAAACATTTTTTTGCTCTCCCGCTGCTATCGTGAGATTGATTGGATCAGTTGGAATATTGGCTGTGTTTGCAGGTACTTCAAGAGACAGTATGTATTCTCCTTTTTTGAGACGTAGAGTAAATTGACCGCGCTCTACGGGTGTGCCTGCCATCGGCATTTGCGATCCTTCTTTGAGACGTACGACTACATACCCAAAAAAATCTGTAAGGATTGCGCCATCGCTACTCTTTACCAGACCAGTGACAATCGAATTGTTGAGAGCAAGCGTAAAATTTGCTGTTGCTTGTTTTCCTTTCTCCACTCTCACCGTACGGGGCGCTTCGATCATGGTGTATTGCTGATCTGGAGTAGGCACAACACCGACGATCCATTCTCCTTCAGAAACTTTAAGAGTGTATGACCCGCTTTCGTCCGTAGCTGCAAAACTAGTTTCTGAGGTGGATTGTTTCCTTGCGCCAATCTTAATGCGTGCAACCGGATCACCCGTTTCTGTAGTGACTTTTCCTTGAATAATAAGGTTTGCTTCACCCAAAGTGATAGTCCCGATATCTTTTGTCTCGCCTTCAGCTAGTGATATCGTAGGAAGTTGGGGAGAGGCAAGGCCTTGTTCAGTAACCTCGACAAATAGTTTATATGTTCCTGGAGCTACCGCAGATTCAAATTTTCCATCAAACGAAGATACCGGAATTGACATGGGGCGCGCATCAGCAGCTCCAAGAAGCCGCAGCAATACAGACCCAGGCGTAATTTGGAGTCCATCTGCACGTACTACACGGCCGGATATTTTTGTGACGCTCATACGTGTAACTTCGAAATTTGCAACTTTCACCGGTGATGTTTGTTGGCCTACCGTAATCTCTTGCGGAGATTGTCTCCAATACCAATTTCCATGAAACGGAATTTGCGTTGGTATGCCTACGCTTGATGACGGCGCTGAAAATTGCGCAGTTCTTAAGATACCCGCACGAGCAACAGGAGCAAGACCTTTACCACATGGGCTTCTGCTCGGACCACGATAAGATGAGTCGTACGACAAGATGTATGTATTGCGTGGAGATACCGAAAGCATCCATGTGCCGGCAGAGACTACCATACAGTACTCACCCTGCGCATTCACCTCGGCTGATACTGCGCCCCTGCCATCTTTTTTGTACGCGATTACTTCGGCATCAGTCACACCCGTTTTTGTGTCATTGAATACCACACTGCCTTTAATGTAGTACTCCGGTGTATTTTCGAGTAAGACATCTTGCACTTTTGTTTCGTTGGCAGATAGTGAGATTGTTAGGGGTTTTTGTGAATAGAATGAGTACTCTCCATATGTCGGTGGATATACATACACAAGATAGATATCTGGTTTCAGATTTGAGAAATGAAACTCACCAAATGCCGTTGTATTGATATCAGTATTGAACGAATATGTTGTGTTTGTCAGACGCACATTTGCATCCGGGATTGGTACCCCGTTTGCGTTTTTTACTATTCCCTTGAATATGGCACTGCCACCCCCGTCAGCGTTTGCAGTAGTGAATGTATAGAAATAATCGCGCTCGAGTTGTGTGCCCGCAGTATCTCTAATGACACCGCGAATCGTAACAGAGTAGGTTGTATTTGGTTTGAGCGTTTCAAGTAGCTTATAGTCAAAACCGTTGCTAAAGGTTTGGATCAGACCTGAAAGAGAACGAGTATCGCCCAATACTCGCATATCAACGACACTTTGAGGTACTGTATTTGTATCAATAGGTCGAGAGAATTCAACATGAATCTGCGATGATGTAAGAGGTATATCGCGAGCTCCTGCTGCAGGAAACAATGTTTGATAGTTTATCGCGAAAGGAATTTTTGCGCTTTGTGAAGATGTTTGAAGGGTATATTGTGGAGAAAACGTGGTAGACGCAAGTGAATCAGTAGAGGATACCTTAAAGTAATATATTGTTTTTGGATCGAGTCCTTTGAGATACACCGAATGATTCGACGTATATACCTGTTCCCCCATACTGCTCGTCATTGCCGATGTGATTCCATACTCAACTCGTGATGTCGAAGCTTTATTCGTTGTCCATGTTACATATATTGCCGTCCCGTCATCAGAAGGATTTGCAGACATCACATTGTAGATGAATAGAGCTTCGTTTGGGTTGGGAGTGGGCGTATTGCGTTTTGGAAGCGTTGCAGATTGGTTTATTGTCGTCCCATCTACAAGCGTTACGGTCATTGAAACCCCTTCAAGGTCAGTACGTTGTGGCGGTGAACCTAATCCCAGCATATATTGTCCCGCGATGGTTTTTGGGAATGTATATTCTCCGGCAGAATTTGTTTGCCCAGATGCCCAACGGTATGGTGAGCTTTTTTCTGAAAGCCCAACCATTGATCCTTCTACTGGCGTTCCATCGGAAGATTTAACAATCACAATTAAACCTGCTGTACCAGACTGGAGTGTGTTGTTTGTCGGCGGAGGGCCGGGTGGTGGTGGTATGGGAGGCATCTGTCCACCGCTAAGAGTCTTAAAACTCAATGTTGGCATGATACTTGCACCAACACCACTCACAGAGTTTGCCTGTACTCTTGCGTAGTAGATGGTATCAGGTGAAAGATTTGGCAGGGAAATGTAGTGGGTCGTGTTTGCAGTGCCCGTCCACTGCGTGAATGACCCATAGGACATACTTGTGCCGTATTCCAGCCGAGCATAGCCTGATATATCCGTATTGAATGAAATATCTGCGCCCGTAGAATATACATTTGTTGTCTTCACAAAACTGATAATAGGTGCCGGACTACTTGGAGGTGGCACGATGACAGGAGTTGTTGATGCTGTTTCAGATTTTGTCTGAAACGTATACAGAGCGGATCGAGAGGTGAGATTTGCCGAATTTCGTGCAATAACTTGATACTGATATATACTATTTTGTGTAAGATTCGTAAGATAAACCGTCCCATTTTTCACTGCATCTGTGATTGTTGTATTGACTTCGGGAGTTGTCAGTGTAATTCCTCCATTCATCGAGTATTCCACTTTTACGTATGAAGTTTCATCCAGAGTGAAGGCAATATCAGCAGAATTTTTTGTAAGATTCTGAGAAACGATAGTATTAAGCACGGGAGCAGTAGTGTCGATCGGGGGAGGAGTTTTTGTCGTAGCAGATGTACTAGCAATAGGTGATACGTTACCCGCCGTATCGTAAGCTCGAATTGCAACAGTATATGCTGTAGAATTACTCAGCCCGGTTATTGTGAATGTCTCGGATTGATTTCCTGGTTTTGGATTTGGCGCACCGCTCAGAAGAGTTGCTGATTGCCACTCTGCTTCAGTAGTGATCGGAGAGACTTTATACCGCACCTCATAGCGAGCTGCTGCTTGAGGAACAGAATTGATGCCCGGATCCCATGGTGAAGTCCATGTAAGGGCAATAGAATCAACTGTTGTACTTGTTGCAGTTAAAAATGTAACGGGGGCTGGGGCAAACGTGTCTGTAGCTGGCGCTGTTGTTGTATTTATATCCCATATTCCAGGAAGTGTTGATTGATTTCCGGCTGCATCGACTGATAGAACACCAAAGCGATATTGTGTGCTCGCTTCAAGGCCATTGATCGTGAGTGCCTGAGTAACACCCATTTGCGCAGATCCAAGGGAAGGAGCAAAAATCACCCGAGAGGATGTAGCAGATAATTCTTGTGCCGTATACCAAAACCCTCCGTCATTTGGCCCTTGAAAAAGTGTTCCTCCTCGTTTTTGATATCGTATGAAATATCGAGCAGGCCCGGCTCCGGCTGTCCATCCATCATCACCCGGTACTTTCCAATTAAACGTAACTGAATCATAGGACGAGCTCATAGTTGCCGCACTCCCAAGATTTGCTTTACCATCAGCGACATTTCCAGGAGCAATAGTATCTGCAGACGGGGTTGTGAATGTGAGGTTTGACGATGATTCGCCATCCTGCATCTCAGAACTGCTCGCCGGCCACGACACTATTTTAAAATTATACATAGTGCCTGCCGCAAGCCCTGATAGTCTCAAAATTTTTCCGCAACTCGAGGCAGCCTCTTCTTGAAACGTTTGACCATATGCAGTTGTTTGTCCATAATAAATCTTTCCATATCCGCTTCCGCTCAGAGAAAAACAAACGGTAGCAGTTGTTCTCGTAATATCCTGCACTATGATATTGGAACTTGTAACGTGGACTACACCTGCATTATGAGTCGCTTGAGCTATTGGTGCTCCAAGCTGAAAAACAAGAGCCGCGATACCCAATACACCGAGTAATTTTCGCATTTTTGACATATAATAAAAAGTTGATTATCTGTAATGTTTTGATTATACCAATCCTTATGCTTGTGCAAAGAAAAATCTGTGGATAACTCCATATGTCAATTGCGGTTAAGTGCCAGATACTGGATTTTTTTGGTTACTTTGCTAAACTAACATCAATGGATAGTAATATATTATATGGTTCATAAGCTCTCAGAGCTCGTCGATTTAAGCGAAGTTCAATACACGCTACTTCAGGAATTCGCGTGCGTTGATTCGCTTTCTCAAACATTTTACTTGACGGGAGGTACTTTGTTAAAAGCGCGAGGAATTGTTCCGCGAATATCAAATGATCTTGATTTTTTCACATTTCCATGGATTGATCAGCGATTGTTCATGTCTCATCTGCGAGCGTTTCATTCTTTACTCGAGAAGATATTCGGATCCAAACATATTGTCACCACGGATCGAGGATTTATTCATCATCCGAGCGGTATGCTTATCGACGTGATCGCTGATGAAATAAAAAATATCGATGAATTTGTCTTGTTTGGAAAACTTTCTACATCAGGACTCAAGGATGTTGCCGCAAATAAGGCATCGGCATTGTGTTCTCGGGATGAAATAAAAGATTATGTTGATATCGCGTTTTTGACCAGAGATAATACATGGTCACTGCATGATTTGGAAGAATTTGCGGAAAAGAAATTTGGACTCGGCACGGTTACAGAGGAAAAACTTGTGACTGAGATTTTATCAAAGCAATCCCTCTTCAATCTCCCGTCAGAAATTTTTTTACGAGAAGCTCAAGAGAATTCTACTATCGTACACAAGCAGATCACGCATTTACTTGAAGCATCTACTCTATGAAAAGATATTCGCAAGACGATATAGAGGCGCTTACAAACTGGGATCTATTACTCTGTAAACCGCCATGGCGTAATGATGCCGAAAAGCGTCAATACTATAGCCGATTCATTTCCCGCATGCTTTGGCGCACCTTTACTGTGCAAGATTGGAAAACAGTCACTCCTATTATTTCAGATTTGCGTATTCCCGAAAAGCTTAAACAAGCCACACAATTTTTAGCGAAACGACACACTAGTTAAAGAGACCTTGTGGATAAGTCCATTGCTTGCTATTTTGTCATCGTGTATACTACAAACAAGTCAAAGCAATATTATTTTAAAACTTTTTCAACGTAAAACCTACCTATGAAAAAAGCTGGCAGCTCGCTTGTCTCCAGTTTTATTGTACTAACCCTTCTTGGAGGGTTTGTTTTGTATTCTGCGATTGTTTCTGCCCAAGTATTTGAACCCCCAAAGTGTGCTCCTCCCCAATGTCAGCCAACCTCTATACAAGGTGGATTAAGTGATGTATTAGGCAAAAGCGCAGATGCTCGCGGTTTTGCAGGGACTGTCACTATTGGTGGTGAAGCAGGCACAGAAAATGTAAAAGTGGGTATCGGTGTTATCAACCCTTCGTCTGAATTACATATCCTGAGAGGAGGATTTGCCACAAGCGCTCGGACAAACGATCTTGCTCATTTTGGCTTTGGATCCTCCATCGACGGCAACCGTCAGCTTATGATCCAACAGTGGGGCAATGCAAACACTGCCAAGCAATTCATTATGGGCAATGGCTATATCTCTGATGCCGGCCCCTCTATCGTGAATGGTCCTTTTACTCGCGCAGCAGGTCTTATGTGGGATGATGACAGCTTGGATGTGGTGATCAATTCTCAAGCGGGTTTCAACAAAGCAGGCAGTATTGTTCCAGCCGTTACCATCAAGTCAGATACCGGGAATGTGGGGATTGGGACGAATAATCCGACTCACACCAAACTCGAAATTCATGGTACTGGCCCTCAAGGACTTACGATCAAGAGTACTAATAGATGGAATTATCTCATAAACGATGATAAGGATTTTATTATTGCCAGTGATGTTGGAACAACGGGTCACAAAGCTAAATTTAGTCTTGGAGCACCAGATAATTCTTTTATTTTAGATGCAAATGGCAACGTAGGCATCGGGACGAGCGATCCAAAAACAAAACTTGATGTGAACGGATCCTTTCGTCTTAATAGGCCGTCAGCTCTGGTTGATGCTGGCAACACTCTGGGGGGAAATATTCAATTTGTTCCTGATAATTTTGCTGCTGGCGCTACAAACGGCTACCTTTTACTGAACTATCCAGATGGTAATACAGTTCGGTTTGGCACTGACTTTGATGGAAATTTATCGGGTGGGCATCGACGAAACATCCAGTTTGGTCGCAATGATGCCCCTTATCTCACGATCGAGGATGGCGGCAATGTCGGTATAGGGGCTGTGCCCCAATCAAAACTCTATGTTGAAAAAAACGTTGCAGGAACAGTTTCCGTAGGAGTTCATAATCCCAATAGTGCTGGTATATCTGCATTAAGCCTTTCCGCTGGCTCTACATTCGAAGACAGGGGAGCGCAACTGCAATTTTTGACAGCGAGTAACGAACTCAAACTCATTAACACAGGCGATCCTGGTTCGAGTATCTCATTTCACACAAGAAGTGCTGCTAATTCTGGCGAACGAATGAAAATCGATCAAAATGGTAATGTCGGTATTGGGACGATTGATCCCACTCAAGGCAAACTTGTTGTTGCTGGAAATATAAGCGTTGATAATGCTGCAATGGGATATGGTGGAAGTGGTAGTTCGGGATATGGTATCGCATTTCCAGCAACAAGTAATGACGCACAGTATGTATACGGAGAACACGACGGGGGTGACACTTCTAACCTCATTTTTCATCAACGAGATAATGGATCTGATGGTGTTATTTTTCGAAATACCGACTGGGACTCAAAAAAAATCCCCCAAACTCTTGATTACATGAAAATTTCTCGTGATAAACTTTATTATGTCGGTGGCAACGTGGGTATTGGCACGACCGATTCAAAATTTAAACTTGACATTGGAACGACTCTTGGAAGTGAGCCCGGTTTTGATCAATTAGCAGTAAAAAACATTGAGCTTTTTACTCCTTTTAACCCCGGGCCAGGCGATGGTATTATCACCCTACATCACGGTGGTAGGGTTGCTCATCAACTGCGATATAACAACAGCACACTCTATCTTGAAAGATCCAGTAGGCCCTTTTACGGCTCTAATGATACTCCCAATCTCAATGTAGCAGGCACTATCAAGGCATCTGACTTTTGTCTTGGCACTTCTTGCATGAGTCAGATATTGCCTTCAGTCAGTGCATCAGCAAGCATTTCCGGTTCGGCACAGACCACCTTTATTCGTCTTGCGTCTGTACCTTCCTCAGGAAAACATTATGGTCGCCTTTTGATAGACTGGGAGAGTGTATTATCACCATCGTGTTGCCATCATGGTCAAATGGAAGTGAGCTTTGGTAAAACATGGACGTATAGCTTTCCCCAAGAAAATGTCCTTGATCTTCATCAAGTCAATTCGCATAATTCTTTCCATCCGTATAAATTTCGAACTGTCAAAGAAGGAGACAATATCTACTTAGAGGTTTCATGGAATCGGGATTGGTCATCGGGAAGCTTTAAAACAACTAAATTAAGCCAACAAGGTAGTGTATCTCTTTTATCTCCCGTTGTGAGCGGTTATAGCGGTGCTACTGAAAAAGAATTGGTTATTGATGATCAATCTATTGACAAAGCGTACACGGGAGGAATGAAAATTGATAATAAGCTTGTGGTGGGTGGAAATATAACATTATCAGGAGGAAGTAAAGAGATACAATTTAAGAACGCAAGTGGCGCTATAGAACAGTATGTATGGCATACCGGTACTTCTCTTGGACTTGGTGCTGGCAGTGAAAGTAATTCAATGTTTATTACGAATACTGGCAACGTCGGTATTGGGACAGTCCCATCAAGCAGATTACACATTCACGGTAATTATAGTAATAATGGCGCAGGAGGATTTTTATTAGATGCAACAGATAATGCCGATCCTAATACGTACGCATTGCGAATCAATCCTTTTGTCGTTGGTTCAGCTAAAGTTGGCTATCAATTTCAAACAAAGAGTGTGATTGGCGGAACACAGGTGCCATTAACATTTGATAATGCAGGCAACGTCGGAATTGGGACGCCGAGTCCTGGCGCAAAACTCGACATAATTAAAGAAACAAGCACCAATGACACCGCACTTCTTGTACGGAACAAGAACGGTAATCATTCGTGGGGTATAGTAGGAGAATTTCGTGTTGATAATTTATATGATCGTCCATCTATATTATTCTCCACTGCCCTCAATACCACAACGTGGTCGGTGGGTTACGGTTCTAATCAAGACGACAACTTCCGCATTCGACAAAATCATGGATATAGAAATAACAGTTGGGGAACAGAACGATTCAAGATTGATACCTCAGGTGTTGTTAGCGCTGGACAGTTTGGTATATACCCCGGATATCTTGATAATCAAATAAATGCAGGCTGGACAACATTGGAACAACCAGGCGTACAAGGTTTAAGAGTTTGGGATAATTTTTCAGTCAGCGACAACGTGGGGATTGGAACGGCAAGCGCCGATAGTGGAATGAAACTTGATGTAAGAGGAAATGTAAGGATAGGTGATGGAAGTACAGCAGAACAGGATATTCTTTTTAAGAATAACATAGGCCCATGGGAAGTCGGAACGAACAACGTCGGGAATGGGACGAGCAATAACCAATTTTACATCTACGACAACGCTTATCGCCTTACCGTTCAGCGAGGTACCGGCAACGTCGGAATTGGGACAACGAGTCCTGGGGCAAAATTATCATTTGCTAATTTGGCCGACGGAAGAGACACAGCAGACGGTATTACTTGGTACAACCCTGCCCCCTTAGTGTACGGAATCTATCGTACTGCTGGTGCATGGAGTGGTCCGAACTATCAACAACTAAAGTTGTCTTGGGATACTGGTATTGTTATTGATGGAGGGACTGCGTATGGAAAGAGCGGAACAGTCTTGCAGCCAAACGGTGGCAATGTCGGAATTGGGACGCGGCAACCGCAATACACACTTCATTTATCAGGCGACGCTGGTGGTGTTTGGACTGGAGTACAGATGACTGAGGGTGTAGTTAATTCGTATGTTACGAATACAGGAACAAGATTAGGTTTCTACGCGGGTGATGGGAGCACTGAAGATGTAACAATACTAAACGACGGCAGTGTCGGGATTGGGAAAGCAGATCCAAAAGCAAAACTTGATGTTGCGGGTGGTTCAATTTTTAGAAATGGAAAGATCGTAGCTGGCAACGGTACAAACAATGGAAATAATAGCGGCATCTGGTTTTGGGATGAGAATGACTCAAATCATGTGATCTATAGCGCGAATTCAGCAAGTGGCATAAGTCCTGGTGCAGCAAATGGAGGCAGTGCTCCTGACAACAAAATTGGCCCTTCAAATGAACATCGTTTGAGATTTAGGACCGCAACCGGACAAGGATGGTTGTTTGAAAATAATAACAATCTTGGAGTCATTGACTTTGACTCTGATGACGGGAGTGCATATTTTGGCGGCAACGTGGGTATTAAAAGGGTTCCTAACGCCGGCTATGATTTAGATGTCAATGGCACTATCCGTGCCAATGGAATTTCGCTAGTTGGCGGGATTTGTCTTTCTAATGGGTGTAAGTCTAGCTGGCCTGCAGCTACGACAGGCGTTAATACATCTATTGATAGTCCTGTCAGTGGTCCTCTTTATGTTCGAGGAAGCGGTGGTGGTGGGCAGATTCGAGTAGCTCCTTCGACAACTGGTGAAGAAGCGTCTATTGGATTCTATAAAACAAATAATTATGATAGTAGTAATCGGCATTGGGTGATGGGTATAGGATCATGGGGCGTTGAAAAGGGCTTTGACGTAGCTATGAGTAGAGAAGGTTTATCTGCACCTCTTATGGTATGGGACGATGATGGTGGCGGGAGTGTTGGTATAGGGAAATCGCCAGATCACAATAGGTTTAAACTCGATGTTGCTGGTTCCATGAACCTTACTGCCTATAGTGGAAGTAATGTTGCTCTCACCCAAAAAGATAAACTCGCTTTTGCCACTGATCGGATTGGTTTAGATATTGCTGAATTATTTGAGGCAGAAGAACAGGTGGAAGTAGGGGATGTCGTTGTAGTTGCCGAAAAAGAACGAAAAATAAAAAAATCAACACAAGCATATCAAAAAGAAGTAATCGGTATTGTTTCTGGTTCACCTGCTATTCTATTTGAAGGACAAAATGTTATAGCAGGATCAGAACCAAATCGTTTTAGAAAGGGTATTAAGCCTCCCATAGCTCTAGCCGGGAGAATCCCAGTAAAGGTGTCACTGGAGAATGGACCAATCAAACCAGGTGACTACCTGACAACTTCAAGTGTCCACGGTATTGCAATGAGAGCTACGCAGCCAGGGACAACAATTGGGATAGCCTTGGAACATTATAACGGGGGTGAAAAAAATAAGATACTTACATTCATTAGTATTGGTGAAAAAAATATGGCATCAATAGTGATGGATCTGCAAAAACGCGTTGAGGATCTTGAAAAGAATGGAAAATAAGGTCTTTATGCGAGCATTAAGACTTATGGTTAGAGATTTTTCTTTAATGTTCAAAAGGGTTTTTCATGGGGAAAAAATTACTCCCCCCTTTCTTGTTTTTTCAATACTATCAACAGTACTTCTATTCTTTTTTTTCGCTACCCCCCACTCTCTAGGAGTAAGATCGGCAGATGCGGGGAGTTTTTGTATGCGAGGAAGTTGCGGAGTTTTTAGTGGTTGGCCGGGCAATGAAAATTTTTGGGATACAGGTTCGCTATTTATGTATCATAGTGGTGGTTCAAAGACTTCCTTGTGGCCCAAATTTCCCACGATGTCAAAACCTCAGTATTGCTGGACCATATCTCAAGGCACCTATTGTCGAGATAATGTTGGGGGCAAGGTGCCAACTATACTTAAATTTTCTTCCTCTCCACAAACAGTCAGTGGTGGAACAAATGTAAGACTAGATTATAAGGTGCGAGATGCTTGGGCAATTACCATCAAAGGTTGGTGTAGTTGGTGTATCGGACATGACTCTGAAAGTAGCCCCTTCATCACTATTAATGCCAGTAATTTTCCGGATGGTTGTTATGGAAGTGGTTGTAGTGGTGACTTAACTATCCCAGGTGATTGGCATGAATCGCCGGCATATACATTTAGACTCTACGCAAGTAATGGCGATGGTACCGTAACGAGTGCTGGAACAGTTGGAGATATCGTCTTATATCCATCGAATAATATTCTTAATGCAACCGGTGTAGCGTTAAAGAATGCTTGGGATACAGTGTCATCAGGAACAATGGCTTTTCTCCAAAAAATCGCGGAATGTACTTCTGCTATTGGAGGAGAGATAGCGGCAAAGTTTAATGATCCACTCAAGATTGCTCTGCAAGTCGGAGGTTATGCGGCAACAGCAGGAACTAATCTTGCTACCGCAGGTGCAGGTGGAGGCGCTGTGCAAGTAGCTTGCGTGAGTGCAATGACTGGTGCTGGAGCTGCAGTTGGGGGCATAGCTGGGCTTGGTATCGGGGCCGTGCCTGGGGCAGCGATCGGGTACGCAATCGGTGCAATTGGATGTCCGTTAGCAGAAAGCGCTGGATGGTCTCTCATTGATATGGCGCTTTGCAGTATGGGGGTAAGAACCGATATTATAAAATCAGATAATATTAGACTTGTGGTTAGTATTGGTGAAGCGCTTTCTAAGATTGACTGGAGTAATGCTGTAAATTCGATTAAAAATTTATTTACTAAGCCCTTTACAGTGCCCCCTACAGGAGGACCATCGTGGACGCCGCTTGTCTGGTCAACCAACGTACCGCCGGGGGTAGCGTCAAATACAGTTACGCTTGTTGGGGAAGGCTCTGCAAGCGCAGTGGCTAATAGTGCTCAGATAGCAACCAATACTGCTCTTGCAGGGCTTAATGGAGTACCCGTTGATCCAGCAACGCTAGATCCTGCTAACAAGGCAGCTTTAGCAGTAGCGGGTAATGCAGACAAACCATTAATAGCGGCTACAAATAAAATCTCGAATATACAAGCTCAAACATTAGAAGCAGCCGGAAGAACTGGCGAGCAAATAAAGAATTGGTTTGATGGCTTACCTGGAGGAGCGAGGGGTGTTCTTGCGAATAAAACACCTGCCCAAATAACTTGTATATTGCTCGCATTGGATGTAAACGCCCCATGTCCTTAAAATCCTTTAATCTTTTTTAATATTTTATGAAATATTTTTTAAGTAAAAACCTATTCATTTTTTTTGTTATCTCAATACTATGTAGTCCATTAACTGTACTTGCCGGTGAGTCACCAAAGAAGGCTTCTCCCAAAAAAGAGAGCACAAGTACTCCTTTTCTTTTTGTTGATACCGTTCCAAAGCAACCAAATGACGTGAAGGAAGCTGCACCGAAATCTATAAGTTCGCCAATCACTGGGTTTGCAGCTCCTTCTTCATCATTTCTTGATTCATTTGTTACTCCAAAGGGAGAGATTGATGTCGGTAAAATAATGATACTTGCAATCATCCTTGCTCTTAGTATTTTCTTTTTGATTTTGATAGCAGGCATTCTCGTTATTGTCAGCGTCTTTAGAGAACCAAAAAGTTTTTCACGAAAACAGATTTTAGCTATAAGCTGGAATGCATTTCAAAAAAATAGAAAATTTCTTGTGTTATTCACTATTGTTGAAGTGTTATTGTGCTTTGGCATTTTTATTCTCAGCGTTTTATCTTATAAAATTTCTCCAGCGCTCTCATGGTTTGTGGGCAGTATTGGAAGTTTACTAGCCTTACTAGTAGGTGGACTGTTTGTAAAGAATATTCTTTTGTTATTGGATGATAAGGGTCCACGGATCGTGCCTTCCACCAAAGATATAGGATTCTATGGGAAATTTATACTTACTTTGATATTTTATGCCATCATTGTCAGTCTGCCCCTCGCAGTGATAGCCGTAACAATTGCTTTTCTCTACGTGCTTGTACTTTTTTATGCTCAGAATCTCCCACCTGGCTATCCCATGATAGTTTATTTACTTCTTTCTTGTATCGGAGTATGGGGTTCCATCACTCTAGCAATAAGAGCATCGCTTTCACCTTTTGCAGTCTTAAACAATAATAGTAATCCATTTCGTGCGATTCTGATGAGTTGGTCTCTTACTAAAGGAAAAACTGGAGGGTTATTTTTATTATGGTACCTTTTAATTCTTATGAACATACTTGGATTCCTTACACTTTTCGGTATTGGCTCCTTTTTTACTATACCTCTAACATTTGTGGTTCTTGCATCAACGTATAAAAATTTAGATTCCGGGTCTGCACACAATTAGCATGATCTATGGACATTCGAAGATCTGATGCGCCGGACATAGGTCCAAAACCTCGCGAGAATACTTTTGAATTTCCTCACAGAGAACAGACACTTATTTTTATCAGTGTATTTGCGGCAACATTGCTCGCATATGATAAAGCAGCATTAGCAAGTCTTGAATGCACATCACTTAAAAAAGGGGAAGAACTTACTTTCCGATATGTAAATGAATCGAGTGGTAAAGCGTATAACCTGCAATTCACTACGCTGAAAAAATTCGGAACCAATCAGAGTAAGGAAAGAATAGAAGATCCATTCATTGAAGGGATTAGACAAAAAGATTCACAAACAGATGGAGTGAATTATTTTATTTTTAATCAGCCTGCATTCAACGATTTTATTAAAAAAGATAGTGTTCGATCTCGCGATCGGCTAGGTCTTACATGGAGCAGCATGGCACAGATGAAGCCGCAAGATGTATTACTGATGTCTGGAGAAATGACAGATTGGAATGTGAGAAATCAACCCCTCATTGACCCAAAAAATCAAGGATTCAACCCTTTTCTTTTTTTTAAAATCAATTTGACGCCATTAGATTTAGTTGACGAAGGAGTATGCAGGCAATTTTCCTCGAAAAGTAAGATTTTTGCCCGCAAATTAATTGAATTTTCTGGTTCGCCTTATCTTCAAAATTTAGCGGTAGATGAAATTGTTGCTGACAACCATTCGTGGCTTGTTTTTTATGAATTTGTAATTGAGAATGACACCCCGACTATTCGAATGGTTTACTATGACACATTCTATCCATGGGGCTCGGCATCACATAAGGTTTCATTGAAAACACTGGAGGCTTTTATCCCTCCGTATCAAAGTGCTGCAGCAACACTTAAGAGTAAATTTTTTGATTCATTTTCTGACGACGAAAAACGCGAAGCTCTTAAATATGTTTTTTTATTGCAGGAAAAAGGTGCGCCCAATTTCTCTCTATTAGAAGATCACTTGGAATTGACAAAGAATGTGGTGAGCGACTTACTGTTGAATGGCGCTGAAGATAGAGCGTGGAAGATTTTTCTTGACACCCACCAATTTATTAAACAAATTAGATCACAGGGGATTGACTATCGTAATAATGCTGATATAAGCAGAAAAATCGGAATTTTTTATAGTTGGTTTATTGAAAAACAAAAAGATGAAAAAAGAGCGAGTGAAGCACAAGAATTTTTAAATGAAATTGATCAATAATATAATAGGTAATTAGTGGTATTCGTAACCTCGGGGAGGTACAATACTACTATGGTTACAAAGAAAAGGAACTTTTTCGCTTCCGAGCTTTGGGCGTGCGTATAAAAATCTACCAAAACAACTTCAACAAGAAATCAAAGAAAAAAATTACTCTTTTTGAGTGCGATCCGAAACATCCATTTTTAAAAACGCATAAGCTGAAGGGTGCGCTCGAGGGACGATATAGCTTTTCAGTGAATTATAAATATGGAATTGTTTTTATGCATCGATCACGACGTCTACAAATAACATAAACGGAGTAACGTTCCTATTCTTCTCCCAAAAGGAAAAAAGATTGACAATTTATTTCCCTTTGGTAGAATATGTATGTTAATGAATGATACATCAATTATATGCAAAGAGCGCGATATATAACAAAACATATTCAAGATGACCTGAAAAAAAAGATGATTTTTATTGGCGGGCCACGGCAAGTAGGAAAAACAACTCTTGCGCGGAATATTGGGCATAGCGTATACGCAGAGAAGACACAGTATCTTAACTGGGATTATCCAGAACATCAGAAAATAATTATTAAAAGGCAATTTGATCCTTCGGCCACTCTTTTGATTTTTGATGAGCTCCACAAATATCGACCATGGAGAAATTATGTCAAAGGGATATATGATATCAAAAAAGAAACAGTCGACATCTTAGTAACCGGCAGTGCGCGTCTTGACTTCTATCGTAGAGGAGGCGACTCGTTGCAGGGGCGGTATCATTATTATCGACTCCACCCATTTTCTCTTGCTGAACTTCTCGGTACAGTGCCGTCCGTTGAACCGTTCACTGAACTCACATTCCACGAGCATCTATCAGGCGCTCGTCAATGGTTTGAACTATTAGCGCAGTATGGTGGTTTTCCAGAGCCGCTGTTTGCTCAAGATATGAACACCCTTCGTCGCTGGCAGAATGAAGGAATGGATCGTATGATCCGTGAGGACATTCGTGACATTGAGCTTGTTCGTGATATCTCAAGTATGCAAACATTGAGCCATATCTTGCCAGAGAAGGTCGGAGGATTATTTTCCCTGAATGCGTTGCGTGAAGATTTACAAGTTACTCATAAGACAGTGGCATTATGGGTCGATATTTTTGAACGTTTTTATTATCATTTTCGCATCACTCCCTTTACCGCAAAAGTAATGCGCTCATTGAAAAAGCAGCCGAAGCTGTATCTTTGGGATTGGTCGACGGTGGAGGATGATGGTGCGCGATTTGAAAACATGATCGCATCCCACCTTTTGAAATTTGTTCATTATATATGGGATACGACCGGTCATCGAGCAGAACTTTTTTTTGTACGGGATACCGACGGACACGAGGTTGATTTTCTTGTTGCTGTCAATAGAAAACCATGGTTTATTGTGGAGGTAAAGCATTCTGACCGTACGGTTTCGCGCCACATGAGATATTTTAAGGATATACTCAAAATTCCCTATGCGTATCAGATAGTACGCAAACCGGGTATTCACTATATTCAAGATGATATTCATGTAATAAGCGCAGAGGTCTTTCTGTCGGGACTCGTCTAGATTGGGTAAAAGTATAGTAATGAAGGAAGTTTTAAGAAGTACATGTACTCATCTTGTACAGAAAGGTAATTTTTATATTTATCGTGCTATACTATACGTATATAATTCATTTTTAATTCTATACCTATGGAATTCTTTTCTTCTCTCCTTGAGTACAACGAGGTAGGCCTTACTTTACTACGTCTCGCAGTTGGTATCATATTCCTCACTCACGGCCTTATGAAGCTGGGTATGTGGAAGATGACTGCCTCTCCTCAGATGCCAGGATCGATGCTTGCTATTATGCGAACCCTTTCTATTGTCGAACCAGTAGGGGGTGTTGCATTGATGCTTGGCGTATTTACCCAGATCGTTAGCATGATATTTGTAGTCGTGATGCTAGGCGCAATATATTTCAAAATATCAAAATGGGGTAAGAAGTTTACCGGTGATGGGGGATGGGAACTTGATTTTATTCTTCTCGCTGCAAATCTTGCCTTGATCCTTGGTGGTGGAGGTGCATGGGGTCTGGATAGGTTATTGGCACAGTAGCCTATTCTGTAAGTATTAGGTATAGTATATATACTTGATTGTTAATAATATCGCTATGTCTGATGATAAAAAATACGGAGTATCAAATGATGAAATCATGGATTTTCTCAAAGAAACCATGGTCACAAAGGATGAGTTGAAACTAGAAATTGGAAAATTTCGTTCTGACATGATTGATTTTATCAGCAAAGAAAATCTCAACATGAAAGCGGACATTGTTACTATGTTAAAAACTGAAGATCAAAAGGTACTGTCACTCATTCAACTATTGGTGCATAAAAATGTCATCAGTGATGGGGAGGCAAAAGCAATTGTGAAGCTTGACCCTTTTGCTCATCATACCCTTGCATGAAAAGTATTTTCGTACTCTACCACAACGATTGTTTTGATGGGTTTGGTGGTGCATGGGCTGCATGGAAAAAATTTGGTACCGCCGCGACCTACATCGGCCTTGAGCATCAAGAAGATCCTCCAAAAGGATTAAGAGGAAAGATTTTGTATTTCATCGATTTTACGTATCCGGAATCGATCATGCGTAAAATCATAAAGGATGCAAAGCGAGTCATTGTCCTTGATCACCATAAAAGTAACGAGAAAGCAACCAAACTCGCATCTGAGTATCGTTTTTCTCTTGGTCACTCTGGCTGCATGCTTGCCTGGCAGTATTTCCATGCGGAAAAACGCGCGCCACGTCTCCTCACATGGATCCAGGACCATGATCTTTTTACTATGAAGATATCGCATACACGAGAATTGATTTCGTATCTTGGTACGCTTGATCATGATTTTAGGATATGGAGTGCATTTGCACAGAAACTCGAAATCGCTGCCACTCGAAAAAAGATTATTGAAACCGGGAGCACACTCCTCAAGGCACGGCAAACAATGATAGCGCGCACTTTGCCGTATGCAATGCCAGTCCTTTTCGAAGGGTATCGCACACTTGCCATCAATAGCCCAGTTTATTATTCTGAATTGGCAAATGGAATATACAGCAAGCTAAAAAAACCTTTTGGGATTAGTTGGTATTATCGAGATCATAAGCTGCATGTCTCTTTGCGATCAGATGGTACGATAGATATGTCAAAATTGGCCCTAAAATATGGTGGTGGAGGGCATAGAGGAGCTGCAGGATTTACCGTTTCCTTGAAGAAGGGATTTCCATGGAAATTTTTATAGCAGCTTGATCCTTACGTTTTTATGTAGTATA
>OBEQ010361204.1_pt1 | contig 31381 bp, 32 predicted proteins | sample 1670901 | NCBI WGS metagenome assembly OBEQ01 (sample SAMEA104232315, study PRJEB22302) | groundwater metagenome | biome: forest; feature: aquifer; material: groundwater | place: USA | collected 2011-08-07 | depth 5.4 m | reverse complement strand
CGGCGGGGGTGGTCCAGAAGGCGACCATCATTTCGTAAGTGACGCGGCCGAACACCAGGGCGCCCTCGCCTTTGGCATTCCCGGATACGAAATCGTTCCATTCCGTATCCTGCGGGGCATTCTTCGCGAAATCCATTTTGTTCTGCGCGTCCGTGAAATAGCCGTCCAGGGAAATGCTGTTGAAGACCGTCAATTTGCCCATGCTGTGCCTCTTTATTTGCAGGCAGGTTCTGCCCTGCTTTGAAAATACGTTCTGGGATCAGATTGCAATAGTGATGATATGCGCCTGGATTTTCCCGTCCACGGCTCCCTGGCCGAAGCGTTGGGCGAGGGTTTCCATGCGGCGCGCCTCTGAGAAGGCTTTGGCTTTGTCGGGGAAGAACATCGTGCGTGGGCGCATCCGGACGCGCCATTTTTCCGCCGGGTTTATTTTCCCGCCGGGTTTATTTTTCCGCCAGCTCCTTGAGTTTCCGCAAGGCCTTGGGCCATAGGTTCCCGAAGGTCTTTTTGTGCGTATCATCCACGTCCATGGTCACCAACATGTCCGTCCCATCGCCGGCGTCTTCGAAGGTGTAGGTCTCGAGCGCTCCGGCCCAATAGCTGGAGTAGTCTTCCTTCCCTTCATGGATCGAACCCTGATGTTCGATGGCCAGGAATTCATGGGGACGGATTTCCATAATCGTGCTGATCAACCCCGCGATGGTTCCGTCTTTTCCGGGCGCGAGGAAACGCATTTCGCTGCCTTCGCTCCAATCTCCGGTGTAATAGGAACCGGGGGAAAAAACATCGGCCCATTCACGATAGGTGGAGTCTTTCAACATCGTCTCCCAGATTTTTTTCCGGGGCGCACGGATTCGGACGGAAAAAGTGAGCGTTTGCAACGTATTCATTCCTGGCCTCCTTCGTTTATCCTTATATAATCCTTTTTGATGGGTAATCCCGATCGGATTTTAGGCCATTTTTCGGAGCCTTGCTTGTCCTTTTACGGGCCTTCTGCGGTCCATTCCCGGTCCAATGTGTTCCGCATTTCCGGGAAGTATTCCCTGAAGTTCCGCTATGCCAATGGGCGGGGTATTTTGCGGGCGTGGACGGCAAGCCGCCGGAGAGCTTGGTCAAAGCCAACAATTTCGCCGCGGTGCATGAGCGGGACTTCGCCAAGTATAAGCTGAAGACTTTGCGCCTGACCCAGGGCGCGCATCAGATCGACGTGAAGGTCTACGACATGTGCTCGCATTCGGATTGCAACGGATGCCGCACCAAGAACGCGGCGGCCACGGGGTTCCTAATCGATATCGAGAAGTACACCAAGGAGCGGTTCGGCACCGAAGAGGGCACGGTGGATTGGACGTGCCTGGATTGCGCAAAATAGGGATTCACCATTCATAATGGTGTTTTAACGCGCCCTGCGGTGTGTTAGGTTTCCCTCAGACCATCCACCGCTGGCGATCCGCCCAGGGGTGCGGTCCGAGGGAAACACGCGTGAAAGTGAATACGATGGCTTCGGTCCGCGTCATGCTGTGGGGCGATTCCTTCCTGCCCAGCGACAATGGGGAAACCCTCGGGTTCCAGGGCAATGCCGTGACGGGGGCCGGCGGCGTCCTTGACATCCTCACCAAGGCCATCGCTTCCGGCGGCTATGGGATCCCCAAGAGCCGGATCATCCTTGTGCCCTGGGGATACGGTCCCGAATACCGGAACTATGTCCATCCGTCTCCGGCCTATCCCGCTTTCGACAAGTTGAAGCAGATTCAGTACATGCACAATATGGGCTTCGATTTCCTGCTCGGGACGGGCGAGGCCGGGCCCGGCTATTCGGTGGCGTCCAAGCTCATCATGGACAACCATGTGCAGACGTTTTATGAATGGGTGTATGCCGCGAACCGCGTGAACAGCGGCCATTTCCTCGGCTACATGAATATGCAGTTCACCACCTTCAACACCGGCGGAAGCGGCGACGCGGCGGGAAACAACGCCGGATACATCACCCCGCTGGTGAACTACGCCATCAAGCACAAAAGCCGGTTCAACATTCCTTTCAGCGCATCCTTCTTTCGCAACTGCGACTACAAGGTCAGCCGCAACGCTTTGGTATGGGACAACTCCTTCCTGACCGCCCCCGACGTCTATATCGAAAACGGGAACGATTATGACGGCGACGGCATCGCGGACCTTGCCGTAAAGGCCAATGCCAGCGGGGGCGGGACCTGGAAGATCGACTTCTCCAGGGACGGCTTCGGGGCCTGGAATGTTTCCTATCCCGGATACGGCGACGGCAGCGCGGAACCGGTCCCGGCAGACAATGACGGGGATGGCCTGACCGATTTGGCGGTGAAGACCACTGGCGGCCAATGGCTCATCGACTATGCCGTCCGCGGCGACGGCACCGCGATTCCCGTTCCTGCCGATTATAACGGCGACGGCATTGCCGATTTATCGGTCAAGACGGGCGACGGCAGGTGGCTGATCGATTACAGCGTCCGGGGCGCGCCCCATGGGGGATTCGGCATGTGGGACAAATCGTTGTCCGGATACGGGGACGCGACCGCTGCTCCGGTGGCCAAGTAACCCGGGAGTTACTCCTGTCCGCTTCCGGGGCCGCCGCGGCTCCGGGTTACTTCCGCAGCTTGGCCTTGATGTAGTCATCCAAGGACTCGTTCTGGAGCAAGCCGGCGTACTTCTCCATGGCGGGGATGCTGAATCCATCCTTATCCCGCTGGACATTCTGGTAGTAATGGATCATGCACACCAGACCGGCTTTGGCCATGTCGAATTCGGATGCCTTTGAGAATCCGTCTTCCGTGGCCAGTTGGATGAACCCTACCTGCATCATGCTGGCGACGCGGCCCGCCGCGGGATCCTTGGGCAGATTCTGGAGTTCCTTTTCAAAGACCTTGGCCGTGCCCAAAGTGGCGTAGGGGACCTCGTGTCCCCATGACAGAACGATCTTCAGGCTGTCGCCCCAGGTGGCGGCGGTGGGATTCTCTTCCAGCCAAAGCGCCTTGCGGTGGATCGCCGGCGCGGCCTTGCGGAAATCCGCTTCGGTTTTCCATTTGGATTGCGCTTGCGACAGAGCCGGGATCAGGAGGAGAACCGCCAGGAGTGCCTTCATGAATTACCGCCTATGCAGGAATGGGAACCGACTGTTCCCCAATAATACATCACTTTTCCTTGGCCACGTCCGACGAGGGTCGGCTGGCGGCATCGCTGGGTCCCAAGTGTTCCAGATCCGCGTTGGCGGGGCCGTTGAGCACGTGGCCGCGGCAATTGAAGCGGGAGCCATGGACGGGGCAATCCCAGGAGTTCTCGGATCCGTTCCAGGTGACGATGCCTTGGAGATGCGGGCAGAAGGCTGACAGGCGGTGGAGCGTGCCCTCCTGATCGCGATACGCTGCGATTGGCTTGAGTCCGTGGCGGATGACGGCGCCGCTGCCGGGCGGGATGCGTTTTTCGTCCAGGGTTTCCTGACTGTTGATCCGCTCGGCGCGGCGCAAGGACACGCCCAGGTTACGGCGGCCGAATTGGGCGCCGGCCTTGAGGGTGATGCGGCCGGGATCGTATAGGGCTTCCCACCGGTGCGCGCGTCCCCGGATCAGATCCGGGATGAGCATGCCCGCGATGGTGCCGTGGGTGAGTCCGTTGCCGCTATCGCCGGTGGCGAGGTAGACGTGCTTCTCGCCGGGGGTGCGTCCGATGTACGACAAGGCGTCCACGGTCTCGATGATCTGTCCGGACCATTGCGAATGGATCTCGCCGGCTTCCGGATAGCGCGAGCGCATCCATTGTTCCAAGGCGCCGTAGCGGGCATCGTAATCCGCGGCCTGGCCCACCTTGTGATCTTCGCCTCCCACCAGGAGCAGATCTTCGGCGGATCCGGTATCGGCGTTCTCGGCGACGCGGACATAATGGTACGGATCCCCGGTATCCCACAACAGGGCCTTGGGATAAAGCCCGGCAGGGATGCGCGCGGCGATGACGTAGGTGCGGAACGGTTCCAGTTTCGTCTGCAAGGCGAAGCGGTCGTGGATGGGGACATTGGTGGCGACGACCACGGCGCGACAGCGGATCACCTGGCCGGATTTCAAGGTGACCTGGGGATGGGCGCCGCCCTCGATCTCGGCCGCGTGGGCGGTGAAGATGCGGCCGCCTTTGCGGACCACGGCTTCGGCCAATCCCGCCAGGTAACGCATGGGATGGAATTGCGCCTGATCCGGGAACATCAGGGCGGGCCCGGTTTCAAAGGACGGGATGGGGGCGCGATCCTGTTTTTCCGGGCGCAGGCCAGCCCGGCGGGCCGCGGCGAATTCCTTGTCCAGAAAGGCGGGGTCTTCGTCCGGGGCCGCGAACAGATAACCCGGAACGCGCTCGAAGCCGCAATCCAGCTTCTCCGCGGCTATGATGGCTTCGATGCGATCAATGGCCGCCGAATGGCTTTCCGCCACCAGGGCCGCGGCCGCCTCCCCATGCAGGGCCTCGATGAACTGGTAATGATCATCGACGGCGGTGCAGAGATGCGCCGTGGTCCGGCCCGTTTCCCCGCTCCCGATGGCGCCATCATCCACCACAACCACGTTCATGTTCTCGTCGGCAAGGGCATAGGCCGTTGTGAGTCCCGTAATACCTGCCCCGACGATGCACACGTCCGGGCTCAGGCCCTTGGGGGCGACGGGGTATTTCGGGGTCTCTGCGGAGCTGGTCCAGATGGAAACCTTGGATCCGGAAGTACTGTCTCGGCGGCCTGATTTCATCGGTCACCTCCAAGGGTCTGGGCCCCGTTCATGTGTCATTTCAAACACGTTTTTTTACGGGGCCAGGACAAGGATGCGGAACGCCTTGGACAAGTCTGCCGATGGCGGACAAGGCCGTTTCCGGGGATTCTTCAAGCATTTGTCGCGGGCACGAATTCATTTCCGCTTCTACATTGAGGTCCATGCGAATAGTGTCTGCGGTTTTCCTTCTGTTGGCATCCCTTTCCGCCTTGGGCCTGCTCTCCTGCGATCCCGCCGGTTCCGAAGCCACGTTACCGGATCCCTCCAAATACGCTTCCTTCCGCACCGCCTGTGTCGACAAGATCAACGCCTTCCGCGCCACCGAAGGTCTGCCCGCGCTCGCTCGCTGGACGGACTCGGAAGGCTGCGCGGACGGCGAAGCGAAAGCGGACTCGGAATCCGGCAAGGCCCACGGCGCGTTCGGCACCTGCACGGAGTGGGCCCAGGACGAATGCCCGGGTTGGGGATCGGTGCAGAGCACCGTGGACGGCTGCCTGCAATCCATGTGGGACGAGAAGAACAACCCGGGCGGACAGCAGGGGCATTACAAGAACATGTCCAACACCAAATACACCATGGTCGCCTGCGGGTTCTATGAGACCCCGGGCGGAAAAGTCTGGGCCCTCCAGAACTTCAAGTAAGCGCTTACGGGTCACCCGGCATGCCAATTTGTCCGCCCTTTTTACGCCCCCTTGACCCTCTCCACCTGCTAACATTGAATCCAAGTCTCGATCCCGAGGCCGGGGAACGCGGAAAATGGGCTGTTTTGCCATTTTGACCCTACTAAGATTGAGACACAGTCTTGATTTTGTGCGCCTCCCTGGGTATTATTAGCTCATAGGGTATTGAAGACCTGAATTCACAGGAAGTGCGTCGCTCATGGTCAAAGTCATCCAGCATGAATCCCCGGTGGTGGGGAAGGAACTGTCCGGCCTCGAGGCCGGGGTCGCCTTGGATTCCCTGAAGCCCGGCCAAGGGGGGACCATCCTCCGCATCCAGGCCGAGCCCGCCTTGAAACTGCATCTGATGGAACTGGGCTTCGTGGCCGGCAGTCCCATCGCCTTCCTCATGTCCACTCCCTTCGGCGATCCCAATATCTACGCGTTGCGCGGGACGTCGATTGCGTTGCGGAAGAGCGAGGCCCAGTGCATCCGCGTCCGGATCTGAATCCTTCCGCGCCGGACGACGGCGCGGACACCCACGGTTCATCCCCCGCTTCCGCTCCCTCCGTCGTCAGCACCGACGATTCCATCAATGCGGCCTCCGGGTATGGAACGGCCTCCGAACCTTTGGTCGCCCTGGTCGGTTCCGCGAATTCCGGCAAGACCACGCTGTTCAATCTGCTCACCGGATCGCATTACAACCCCATCAATTATCCCGGCGCCACGGTGGAGTTCGCCATCGGCACCGGGCGCGCCAGCCTCGGCTTTCCCTGCCGCGTGATGGATACTCCCGGCCTCACGAGCCTCATCCCGGCCTCGCTGGACGAGAAGGTGACCGTGGACGCGCTCTTCGCCAAGCATCGCCCGGACGTGGTGGTGGCCGTGGTGGACGCGAACCAATTGTCGCGCCATCTCTATCTGGTCAAGCAATTGCAGGATCTGGGCTTCAATCTGATCATCGCCCTGACCATGTCGGATCTGCTGAAGCAGAAGGGCCGCGGCATCGACGCGCAGAAGCTGTCCGAACTGCTGGAGTGCCCGGTGTTCCCGTTGGACCCGCGCAAGAAGGACAAGCTCTCGGAGCTGGGCCGTCTGGTGGAACGGCGTTGGATGGCGGGCCGGGCGGATGCGGGCAAGCCCGCGGCGGATCTGGAAGCCTACCGCCTGTTCGCGGAAGCGATGACCGAGGACCGCGTGGCCGGATATTACGGAGCGCTGGACGAAGTGGAGCGCCTGGTGGGCACGGCGGCGGAACCGGTCAAGGGCAAGGCCCGCGGCGCGGAACCGGGAACCTCCAAATCGGCGGCCGCGGATCGCATCCTGTTGCATCCGGTGTGGGGCCTGGCGATTTTCCTGGCGGCCATGTTCGTCATCTTCACCTCCATCTTCTGGATGGCCGCGCCGTTCATGAATCTCATCGACGCCGGCTTCGGCTGGTCCATTGCGCATCTCAAGAGCGTGTTTCCATCCTCGTGGCTCGTGGACATGGTCGCGGACGGCGCCATCGGGGGCGTGGGCACGGTGATGGTGTTCCTGCCGCAAATCCTCATCCTCTTCTTCGCCATGGGCTATCTGGAGGACTCGGGCTATCTCGCGCGCGGCGCGGCCCTGGTCGACAAGCCCCTGTCCATGATCGGCCTTAACGGGAAATCCTTCGTGCCCCTGCTCTCGGGCTATGCCTGCGCCATTCCCGCCATGATGGCCGCGCGCACCATCCCCAACCGCTACGAGCGCAATCTCACCATCTTCATCATCCCGCTCATGAGCTGCAGCGCGCGCCTGCCCGTGTATACCTTGCTCTTGGCCTTCATCACCCCGCATGACAAACCCTGGATCGGCGGCCTGGCCCTGACCGGGCTGTACCTGGCGGGCATGGTGCTGGGCGCGGCGGTCTCGACGCTTATCAGCAAGCTGAGCAAGAAGAGCGGAATCTCGGGATTCATCCTGGAGCTTCCCGCATTGCGCCGGCCGGTGCTGCGGGTGGTGGTGGCTTCCACCTATCATAAGGCGGAGCAATACCTGCGCAAGGCCGGACTGACCATCGTGGCGATTTCCCTGGGGCTGTGGGTGCTGACGCATACGCCGCCGGTGGAAGCCGTACCTACGCCGACCGCAGCCGTAACCGCCCCTGCATCCGCTCCGGCTTCCCCAGTAACACCTGCGCTACCATCCGCCGCGTTTGCCCCGCGTGCCGCGCCCGCCGCAACGACGGGTTCCCGGGAATACATCGCCGTCAGCCATTCCTACGCGGCCCAGTTGGGCCATCTCATCGAGCCCATCACCCGGCCCATGGGCCTGGACTGGCGCGGGGGCGTGGCCATGATCTGCGGGTTCGCCGCGCGCGAGGTGTTCGTGAGCGCCATGGCCTTGATGTACCGCATCGACGATGCCTCCGGCGACGGCCTGGCGGATCGGTTGCTGGCCCGCATGTCCGAAGTGACGTTCGAGGGATCCGATGAGAAGGTGTTCACGTTGTCGTCCGTGCTCGGCGTGATCCTGTTCTTCATGATAGCGCTGCAATGCTTTTCCACCGTCGCGGTCGCCAAGGCCGAGTCCGGCAACTGGAAGTTCGCCGCCGTGCAACTGGCGGTCTACACCGGGACGGCCTACCTGCTTACGGTGGCGCTGGTGCAGGGCCTGCGGGCCCTGGGCGTGCCCTAACGGGTTTGCGAAACGCCGTCGTCCGGATGCTGGGAGAGGGTGGCCGAGTCCGGCCGCGCATCCATGGGGGTCGCCTCCATCGGGGTCGCATTGGGAGCTTCCATGTCGAAGGGCTCTCCGGCCATGGAGTAGATGCGGGCATCCGGTTGCGTGCGGTCCGCGCGGAAAGAGACCTGGGCCGTGAAGCCCTGGGCTTCTCCCGCATCCAACCAACCCCATAACCAACGATCGCCGGAGCGCGTGGCCGGAAAATGCCCGGTCTTGAACGGACGCTTGCCGTATTCCTTTTCGCAACGGTCGTTGGCCAGCGACACGGCGAACTTTTCCGCGGCGGCGGGCGAGGATGGAGGTCCGCCGGCGCATCCCGCGCACAGCGCGGTTAGGCCCGCGGCGGCGCAAACGCCCGCGACAAGTAAGGAAAACTGGAGGAACTTTAGGATGCGCATGCGGTCGGCCTTTGGCGATGCTGGTTCGCGGAGGGAAGTTTAGCTAAATTCCCCGCCCGTGAAAGACTCAGGAAAAATGGATTCGGGACAGATGAAGTTGTTCAAGTCTTTCGGCTTCGAGGCTGCGCATTTCCTCCCCAAAGTACCGCCCGGCCACAAATGCGGCCGTATCCACGGTCATAGCTTCCGCTGCGAAATAGAGGTTACGGGTCCCGTTGATCCCGAAACCGGTTGGGTGATGGATTTCGCCGATATCAAAAAGGCCTTCCGTCCCATCGAAGAGGCCCTGGATCACCGCTATCTGAACGAAGATGTGCCGGGACTGGTGAATCCCACTTCCGAAGTCATCTGCCGTTGGATCTGGGAACAGTTGAAACCGGTCCTGCCGTTGCTGACCGCCGTCATCCTGCACGAGACGTGCACGGCGCGATCGGAATATCGAGGCTAGGGGCGGAAGACGTCCGTGCTGGTGGCGTGGCCGTGCGCCACGTGGCCGTGGGCCGAACCCTTGCGGTTCAGCTCTTCGACCAGGGGATCGTTTTCGCTGAGGAAATTCCCTTTGAGATCCCAATAGGTCTTGACCCAGCGCGAGGGTACCCCGGAGGTTTCCTCTCCCGTGCGCAGGTGTTCGACTTCGATGACCTGAATCAGTTTGGCCCGGATATCGTTCTGCATGGAATGTCCTTTCGAATCTTCCCGCAAAATCTAGACATTCGAAGGCCGCAATCCCAGATACGGCGGGCCTTGCAGGCCATTTAGGAGAACTCGCCGCTTACTCCGGGGAAGCGCGGTCGCGGATTATTTGCGTAGCGCTATGCATATCACGGGCTTGCATGGGCGAAGACGGGAATCCCATGTTTACGCGGCCGGAACGGCATCAATACGCGGAGGCTTACGGTGAGGCGGGGCGGTTTTTTTGACCCCGGACTATGCGGTCGGGAGAATGATGGGCCCGTAGCGGGCAGTACAGGTCCGGAGCGGGTTTCGGTCATTATTCAAAATGCGAGGAGCGGGGAGTTTGCAAAGCAAACTCTATAGCGACGAGCCTAGTCCCGGAAGAATTCCCGGAACGCGCGGATCATCATGCCGTGATCCTCCGAGCCGCACATCTCACGCGCCGAATGCATGGACAGCATGGGATTGCCGACGTCGACCGTGGGCATGCCCAGCGCGGCCGCCACGTGCGGGCCGATGGTGGTGCCGCAGGCCAGGTCCGCGCGGTTGATGAAGTCCTGCACGGGCACGCCCGCCGAGCCGCACAGGCCGCGGAACAGGGCGGCGGTCTCGCCGTTGGTGGCGTAGCGCATATTGGCGTTGCCCTTGATGACGGGGCCGCGGTTGATGAGCGGGAAGTGGTACGGCTCGTGCTTTTCCGGGTAGTTGGGATGGATGGCATGGGCCATGTCCGCGGAGATGAGATGGGACCGGGCCAGCGCGGAGAGGGATTCTTCGCGCGAGCTGCCGAGCGCCAGCAGCGCGCGTTCCAGCGTCGCGCCGATCAGGTTCGAGTTGGCCCCCTGGGCGGAGGTGCTGCCCACCTCTTCATTGTCGAACAGGGCCGCCACCTGGATGGCCTGGTGGGCGGAGCTCCCGGTGGACGCGCCCGATGCAAACCCCGAGGTAATCCCGGTTGCGGAACCCAATGTGGAAGCCGGCGAACTTGAGCCTTCCTGGCAGAACGCCTCGAGGGCCGCATGGGACATGGCCAGGTTATCCAACCGCCCGGAGAAGACGAACTCGTCGTCGAACCCCCCGTAACCCGCAGGGGACGTATCGTAGAGGTGAAGTTCGAAGGTGAGCGAGGCGAAGGGCGCGCCCAGGGTCTCTTCCAGCCAGCCTTCCAGGGATCGGCCCGCGGTTCCCGCCGTTCCGGGGTTTCCGGCCCAATCGACCAGGCCCAGCACGGGCTGCAGATGGCGCTGGGCGTTGAGCACCAGGCCGGATTCGTTCACGCCCCGGTCCAGATGGATGGCGAGCTGGGGGATGCGGAAGGGCTTGCCTTCGCTGCGCACGAGCACGGATTTGACCGCGCCGTTCTCCATGCGCGACACGCGTCCGGCCATGCCCAGGTCCCGGTCCAGCCAGGAATTGTAGAGCACGCCGCCGTAGACTTCCACGCCCCATTGGCGGTAGTTGGCGGACGGATCCGGAGAGCGCGGTTTGAGCTTGAGGCAGGGGCTATCGGTATGCGCGGCCACGATGCGGAACTTGGGACGACCGACGTCCAGCGGGATGCGCAGGGCCACGATGCTGCTGCCGTTGCGGGTGACGAAGGCGGTCTGGCCGGGCTTGAGATGCCAGGTCTCCTTTTCATCGAGCTGGATCGCGCCCAGGGCCAACAGACGATCGGCGGCGGTTTCCACCGCATGGAAAGGCGTGGGGCTGGCGTTGAGGAATCCGATCAGGGCGTCGGCATGGGCGTTTCTGGACAAGCTGGACCTCCCGCCGCCGGAAGCATAAGTCGGATTCAATCAACCCGACGATTCCGGAGCTACGGGATCAATTATACATAGGTTGCCGCCGGGTATGCCCGATGGGGCGCAACGGCGTTCCGGCCAAAACCCGCCTCCGGTCCGCGCGCTATTCCGGCGCGCCGTCCCCGTCGCCTTCCACCGGGATGAATCCCCGCTGCGGAATGCCCTCATGGAGAAAGGCGTCGTGGCGCGATCCCCACATCTTCAAGGGCCCGCCGCTCCGCGGCGCGCCGCCGATATACGATTCCCATTCGATGCCGGCATGGGGATGATGGCCCGCCCCTTCCGGTTCCATGGATGTCCATCCGCTCTCATCGATGAAGTCCTGCGCGTGCAGGACTTCGGTATCCGTTTCCGCCATGGTCCGCTCCTTGGTTGCTTTGTCCCAGGACTCCGAAAGGCCGGACCCGCGCAGCGTGCCGGGCCCGGTCCCTGATAGGGAAATAACTTTTCGGAGGGGCGGGTGGTCGGGCGCGATGGCGCCCGCGACAACGGGACCGGCCGAATCCGGCCGATTCAGGCCGTCAGTTCTGCCCGGGACGGCGGGGTTGCAGGGAAAGCGGCTTGTCGAGGATGGTCTTGAGGATGAAGGCGTTGCGCAGGGATTTAACATCCATGAGGCTGGCGCGGGACGCGGAGGAGGTGTAACGGCCCGCGGCGACGGCAACCGGGGTAGCGGCTGGGTTACGGCGGGGGGCGTTCTCGCCGGCTCTCTCGCGTTCGGCCATGATCGCGGCGTCGCGGGCGGCCCGACGCGCGATCTCGGTCATGCGCACCCCGTCGCGACGTTCCGCCATTTTGGCGCTGGCGCGCGCTTCCTGCGCGGCCTCTTCGGCGGAGGCCCGCGCGGAAGACTTGGCGGCGAAGCTGCCGGACGGCTTTGCGGTCTGGGGCCTGGACGCGGGTTGCGGCGGTTGCGCGGCGGGTTGGGGGGGCGGCGGGGGAATTGTGCTCGCGGGGGCGGGAGGAGCCGGGGCCGGCCGGGATTGCCCGGGACGGTTTTGTCCGGGGACTTCCAGGCCCAGTTCCTTGGCCAGTTGCGAAAGCAGATCCTTGCCCATCTCCGAGGCCCTGCCCGGCTCGGCGCTTTGCGTTGCCGGGGTCCTTGAGGATTCGGGTTGCGCCCGTTCTTGGGAACGCTCCGGCGCGCGCTCTTGCGGCCGAGGCGTATGCGCGGAGGGAGCCGTGGGATTCAGGGACGACTCTTCCATCGTCACGCGGCCGCCCGGGTTCCGGTTGGCATTCTCGGCCTTGATGCGCTTGCGGCGTTTCGACCATGCCTGGTAGACCGCATTGATGCCGACCAGGATCAGGATGATGACTTTGATGGACAGCATGGTTTACGGCCTAGGTCTTGGGCGCGTTGTGTTCCCCGGCGCCGCCGATCTTCTCGCGCATGGCCGTGTCCGCGTTGATGTTCTTCATATGGTAGAAGTCCATCACGCCCAGGTTGCCGCTGCGGAAGGCTTCCGCCATGGCCATGGGGATTTGGGCCTCGGCCTCCACCACCTTGGCGCGCATCTCGGCCACGCGGGCGATCATTTCCTGCTCATGGGCGATGGCCATGGCGCGGCGTTCCTCGGCCTTGGCCTGGGCGATTTTCTTGTCCGCTTCCGCGCGGTCGGTTTCCAGCTCCGCGCCGATGTTCTTGCCGATGTCCACGTCCATGATGTCGATGGAGAGGATGTCGTAGGCGGTGCCGGAATCGAGGCCCTTGGAGAGCACGGTCTTGGAGATCTGGTCGGGGTTCTCGAGCACGGACTTGTGGTTGCGGGCCGATCCGATGGTGGAGACGATGCCTTCGCCCCCGGGGGCCCGGATGGTTTCTTCGCCGGCGCCGCCGACCAGCTTGTCGAGGTTGGCGCGCACGGTCACGCGGGCGATGGCCTTGAGCTGGATGCCGTCCATGGCCATGGCGGCCACCAGGGGCGTTTCGATCACCTTGGGGTTCACGGACATCTGCACGGCCTCGAGTACGTTACGGCCGGCCAGGGAGATGGCGGCGGCGCGCTTGAAGTTGAGGGGGATGTTCGCCTTGTCGGCCGCGATCAGGGCCTGCACCACGCGCTGCACGTTACCACCCGCCATGTAATGGGCTTCCAGTTCCTCCGTGGACAACGGCAGGCCGGCCTTGATGCCCATGATCTTGGCTTCCACGATCACCTTGGCCGGGACCTTGCGGAAGCGCATGCCCAGCAGGGACATCAGCGACACGTCCGCCTTGGACATGAGCGCCTGGAACCACAGCCCGAAGAAATTGAGCAGGACGAATCCCACGATGATGACGAAGATTATCAGTATGCCGAGGCCGATCAATTTCAAATCCATGCAAGTCTCCTGTTGAAAATAACGCTACACCTTTTCGACGTGGAAGCGGCTGCCGCTTACGGATACGACCTTGACGGACGCGCCCTTCTCGATGAAGTCGCCGCCCGTCTGGGCCTCGAAGAAATCGTCCCCGATGCGGATGCGGCCGGTGGGGCGCAGGGTGCCGTCCACGATGGCGGTAACACCGACGTGACGTTGGAGCTCCAGGTCCACCTTGTCCAGGCCGGACCCGGCGCCCAGGCTGGATCCGTGCGAAATGCCGGAGTTGCCCAGGTAGCGGAAGGAATATTTGATGAAGAGCGGGATAAGCACCATGTCGGCGAGCACGAAACCGATTGCGACGGAGTGGGAGTGCCGCGTCAGGATCACATACCAGGAATACACCGCCAGCGCCAGGCACAGGATGAGCAGGATGCCGAAGGAGGGCACGATGACCTCGGCGAACGCGACACCGAAGGCCATGGCTTGCAGGGCGAGGGGCCAAATCAACTTCATGCGGGACCCGCTTTCGGGGAATCCGCACCGGCCCCGGCTGCGCCCGCACCGGCTTCGGATGCGGCGGTGCCGCCCGAAGCGCCGGTTTCGCAGGCGCGCACCAGGATGGTGTTGCCGTCGATGCGGGCGATTTCCACCGGGCAATCCGTTTCGATGAAGTCCCCGCGGGAACTGACTTCCACGGTCACGCCGTTGAACACGGCCTTGCCGTACGGGCGCAGGGGCGTTTTGCTCCGGCCCACGGCGCCGATGGAAACGCGCCTCGTCTCGGGCGCCACCGACCGCGCATCGGCCAGGGTGGTTTGCGCGATGACCCGGGATTTGCCGGGCAGGCGCGGCAGCACGAAGCGGATGGCGATCAGCGGGACGAGGATGGCGACCACGGCGGAACCCAAGGTGGTGAAGACGTTGTCGATCAGGCTCTTCATCTCCCAGGGCATGCTGGGATCGGGCACGGTGAAGGTCTGCAGGGACAGCGTGAGGGCGACGAGGATCAGGGCCAGCCCCAGGAAGCCCGCGACCAAGGTCCCCGGGAACAGGTACATCTCCACCATCACGCAGGCGAAGCCGGCCAGCAGGATGAGCAGTTCGGTATGGTTGGCCAGGCCCACGGCGTACTTGCCGCCGAATGCGATCGCCAGGCACACGGCTCCGATCACGCCGAACACGCTCATGCCCGGGGTCTTGAATTCCAGGTACAGACATCCCAACCCGATCATCATGAGGATGGGAGTGAAGGCGCCGATGACGCGCACCAAATCCTCGGACCAGGTGGTGGCGATCTCCCCGATCTGCACCCAGCCCTTCTTGTCCAGGAACTCCTGGAGGCCGGCGTAGGATCCCGTCGAGAAGCCATACGCCGCCGCTTCCTTGTCGGTGAGCGTGAGCAACTGCCCATCCGGCACCAGGATTTTATGGCTCGCGTATTTTGCCCGGCCCTTGTCGCCCAACGCTTCCCATTGCTTGGCCGTGAAATACTCCGGGCCGCTTGCGGATTCTCCGCTCGCGGTCTCCGCGACCACCACGCCCAGATCCGAAGACACCATGGCCTGGGCCAGCAGACTCGGGTATCCGTTCTTCTCGGCCAAGGTGCGGAACTTCGCCCGCAGGGGCGATTGGATCTTTTCGCCCAGCATCACGATGCCGTCCGAACCCTGGGTTATGGGAGCGCAATCCCCGATGGTCGTACCGTTGCCCATCGCGATGCGGTTGCTGGACAGGGCGATCAAGGCGCCCGCGGAAATGGCTTTCTGTTCGACATAGGCATAGGTGCTGCATTGGGAAATGCCCCTGAGCAGATCCACGATCTCGAAGGCGGACTGGAGTTCGCCGCCGTAGGTGTTCACTTTGAAGACTAATACGTCCGGCTTCTGGGCCAGGGCCTGTTCCACCGCCCGCTTGAGAAAGGCGTGCAGGCCGAAATCGACTTCCTTCTCAATGGGAATGACGATGACCTTCTTGCGAGCCGGCTTGGGCGTGGGGGCGGTCTGGGGATCCGGAAGCGCGATATCGCCGCTGAAGGCCGGGAGCGCCGCGCATGCCAGGGAAAGCAGAACCATGAGAAGACGAAATGGGCGCATTGTCACCAAAGGTCGCATTGTCACCGAAGGCCGCATGGTCGCCAAAGGTAGGTTTTTTAAGGGCCGGTCAAACTTTGCAGGGCCGCCCGTTGACCACCAGCACGGGTTTCCGATGGGAAAGCGCGCCTTATTCGCACGCAGAAGGCGCAAGCGCGCGCGAATGGGCCATTTCATTGCTTGTCTATCGCTTGTCCCTCACATGCATAAAAGGGAAAGCCGGCTGGCATATTCTTCGCTTCCCACACAAGCATACCCGCGCCGGGTCCATCCACGGGTTTTGTCCACCCGGACCCGGGGCCCTTGGGGCCCAGGCCGAAAGGCCCGATGCAAGAATGCGGATCCCTCTCCGGGGTCCGCATTCCTCTTTTATAGCCTCCCCCAATTTCCCTCGCCCCACAGCGCTCCGTAGCCCTTCCGATCCCGTGTGGGTACAATGTCGCGACAAAGGCTGGGGCACAATATCGCGACAAAGATTGAGGGGACCTGCTCCCGCCCAGGTTCCGAACCCTTGGGGCTCTGTCGGCCGCACATTGCCCTGGAGCACGCGTTTCCAGGCCTTTTCCAACGGAGTTTGCAAAAGGTCAAAGAAAGTTATGTTGACACACTACTCAAAACTTCAAAAAATGGCGAATATTTGCTTAAAAACTGTGTGTGGACTGTTTAAAAAGTACTATACTACACTACATAGCCAGGAACGAAAACCACTGAACACACTACAAGCTTTCCTACCTTTAGCCACCTTGCCCTCTCACCGTTTCCCATGGGTGCCGCTCTGAAAACGATTTTCGACTACACCGATTACCGGCGCTTCCTCCGGGAATACTACGCGTGGGCGAAAAGCAACCAGCGGGGATTTTCCCATCGCGCCTTCATGGCCAAGACGGGCATGTCCGGCCCGAACTATTTCAAGCGGGTGATGGAAGGCGTGCACAACCTCACGGACAACAGCATTCCCAAGTTCGCCTCCGCCTTGGAGCTCACGGATTCCGAGGCCAACTACTTCAAGTACCTGGTCTACTTCAACCAGGCCGAGACCCTGGAGGAGAAGGACCGTTTCTTCGGCATCCTCATGGATCTGAAGACGCCGCATGCGCATTACGTTTTGGAGAAGGCGCAGTACGATTATTACAAGGACTGGTTCAACGTCGCCATCCGCGAGATGCTCTCGTTCTTCCCGTACAAGGACAACGCCGCCGACATGGCCAAGCGCCTGTCCCCGGCCATCCCGCCCAAGAAGGTGAAGAAGGCCATCGAACTGCTGGAAGGCCTGGGCCTGATCGAAAAGTCCGAAGACGGCACCTACCGCGCCGCGTCCAAATTCATCCTCACGGATCCGGACGTGCAGTCACTGTTCGTGCCCAAGTTCCATCAGGCCATGACGCGCCTGGCCGAAGAAGCCATCACGCGCTTCCCCAAGGATGAGCGCTATTTCAGCGGCACCACGGTGAGCCTTTCCGACCGGACCTATAAGGAAATCATTGAGCTGATCCGCGCCACCCGCAAGGAGGTCCTCCGCAAGGTGGGCGAGGATCAGGAACCGGAGCGCGTCTATCACCTCAACATGCAGCTGTTCCCGCTCACCGCCGGCGCGCCCAAGAAGAAGAGGAAATCATGAACGGCATGACACGGCTCGCAGCGGCGCTGGCCTCCCTCTGCCTGGGGGCATGCATCTTCGGGGGTACCGGCACGGATACCGAGAACGGCGTCGGCGAAGCGAAAAAAGACAACCTCACCATCTCGATCAAGGGCGTGTCCGCGCGCGTGGTGGATGGCGAAGGCCGGCCCCTCAAAGGCGTGAACCTTTTCCTCTTCGATACGGATTACCGTCCGGACTCGGGACGGGCGCCGGAGCCCCTGTTGTCGGATCCCGTCAAGCCATTGGTCACCGATACCATGGGCTATGTCACCCTGAATTTAAGGGGTCCGGGCAAGTACGTGGTCGAAGGCGTTTCCGCCGGACAGACGGTGTTCTTCGATACCCTGGCCGCGCCGGACATCCTGGTCGCCACGCCGTTCACCTTCCGCGCCCGCGCCGTGTCGGCCTTCCAGGGCCAAGTCAAGCTGGTTTCCGGCATGCGCATCGACTCCGGCCTCGTTTTCATCCGCGGCACTTCGCGTTCGGTCAAGGTCGACGCCACCGGCCATTACAATCTGGGTTCCTTGCCGTCCGATGTGGGCCGCATGGCCTTGGGCATGCGCTACGGCGCCAGCCCCACTTCGGTGCGCGAATCGAAACAAGCAACGGTCGATTCGCTCAAGGTCCCGATCAGCATGACGCCGATCTATACTTGCAAGGACGTACCCAACGACTCGGCCGCGCGCATCACGGCCAATCCCGCGCGCGCCGCCAATGCGTTGCAACCCGACATGGCGGGAAAGAGCACGGTGGACACGTCCAAGGTGAGCCCGGCCCTCAAGGCCTGCGATACTTTGCCCAAGGGCAGCGTGGTGAACGTGGTGTCGAAAGCCCCGCCCGGCGGTCCGGTGGGAATGAACCCGGATTCCATTTCCGTGCCCGTGCTGGTCCTGCTGGATGAAAAGGCGGTGACGTCGCTCTACGGTCAGAAGATCATCCCGGCCAAAGTGATCTCCTACGCGGACTGCGTGACCTCGGCCGGGAAGGAAACCACGAGCTTCGATCTGAAGCTACAGTCCGTCGGAGCCGCGAGCGACCTCCTGGTCCAGGACGTCGCGGCGAAGTGTTTGGATAAATAACGCTTACATCACCACGGTCTTGTTGTCGGCCTCGCTCTTGGTCGCCTTGGAGTAGTTGTTGTCCTGGCGCGCGTGGTTCACGGCGTTCTTCTGCATGTAGATCTTGAACACCGTGTCCGCGTCCATGCCCGCGGTCAGGGCCAGTGACATCCAGAAATGCAGCTGATCGATGATCTCCACGCGGATGTTCTGCATGTCCAGGTGATCCTTGGACCACCATTTCCACAGCAACTCTTCCTTCAGCTCCCGGCCTTCGTCGTCCAAGGCCTGCTGGTACTTGCCCAGCCATTCGTTCACCTTGGTGTTGGGCCCGATCTCGGGCTGCTGCGCCTCGGCGACGAGAGCGGCCATGGTCAGGGTCTTGCCCTCGCGATCGCGGATGTCCTTCTTGGCGAAGATGCGATCGTTGAGCTCGGATTGCAGGGCGAAAAGCTGGTCGAGTTTGTCGTTGGACATGATGGTTCCCGGAGTGTGTTTGAAAGGGGAAAAGATAGCTGATGTTTAGGGGCGGAGGGAAGGGGGAGTGGGGAGGATTGTAGCGGCTACACCTCTGGAGTCGGGGGTCGGGAGTCTGGAGCAAAACCAAAGGAAAGCCGAAATCGCTAAGTCTTCCTGGATTTGCTCCCCTCTTAACTCCCGACCCCAGACCCCCGACTCCAGACGTGAATATGCCAGTCACGTTCACGCCTCAATCATGGCCTCGGATTCAAATAGGGAATCTTCGATTCGACTCACCGCGCCGACAACGTCCTCTCCGGATACTTCGCGCCCAATATCTGCCGCTGCCTGGGGATGTAGCGGTCTTCCAGGGCCTTCTGGATGTCCTCGAAGCGGGTCTTCTGGCCGGCGCCGGGCAGGCAGATTTCCTGGAAGGCGTTCACGTAGTTCTGGCCCATGTCCGCGTATTCCTCGATCAGGGGCGCCACGGTGAAGCGGTTCTCCACCAGTTGTTGGGACGCCGTCTGGAACACGTCCGAAGTCCAGCCGCCGCCGAACATCAGGCCCAGTTCGCCGAGCAGATCCTGGCGCACGGGGATGGTGCCGTATGCCGCGCTTTCCACGATCTGGTTCTGGGTGTTGGACAGATAGTGGGCGAGCTGATAGGCGAGCGTCCGGTTGCGCGCCTCACGCGTGATGCCCCACCAATAGCCGCGGGTGCCCACGCTGCGGCGGCCTTCGCGCGCGGGGGCGCCGCGCCCATCCAGCTGCAGGGACATGCCCTTGGGCATCAGGGCCACGCCCATGTCCTCGGGGTTGGCCAGGTAGCCCGGCATTTCCGCGCTGGCGGTGCCGTGGATCATGAAGGCCTCGGTCTGGGTGGCTTCCGCAAGGAAGAGTTCGCCGGACTGGAAGCCTTCGCGGATCTCCTGTTCGGACCAGCGGGCCTTGACCAAAGTGGGATTGAGCAGGCCGTCGTGGATCATCACCGATTGCCATTGGAACATGTCGACCACGGCATCGTCGGTCATGCGCATCAGCGCTTCCGCGGCCGCGCCGCTCTGGTAGCCTTTGTCCATCAGGGTCTGGGGCGTGGTGGGCGAGCCCAGCGGTCCCAGGGCCATGCGACCGCGCCGTTGCCCTTGCACCTCTTTGGCGGCCCAGTAGTATCCCACCACGAAGAGATCGAAGGAATCCCATTGGGACGGATCGCGTTCCAGGGTGTAGTTGCGCGGCAGGCCTTTGCCGTTGTACTTCGCCAGGGCGCGGTTGATCTCGTCCTTGCGCACGTCCCAATATTGCACGGCTTCGGACACTTGCGACTTGAGGTAGACGAGCACCGGCGTTTCCAGGTAGCGCGGCAGGAAGAAGGTCTGACCGCGCACGGAACCGAGATCCATCAGGAAGAATTCCTTGCGCAGTTCGCCCAACTCCTTCGGCGGGATCACTTCATCCAGGGGCGCGATCAGGTTGCGCGCCACCAAGGTGCGCGTCATCGCGAGCGGGGGATCGACCAGATCCACGGTGTCGTTCGCGGTGAGCAGTTCAGGGAGTTTGGCGGGATCCTGATAGGTTTGCAGCTCGACGATGCATTTGAATTTCTTTTCGAAGGGCTTGAGGATGCGGGTGCGGTAGAGTTCCTGCTGATCCGGACGCAGCTGCATGACGACCTTCAGCTTGGCCGGCGCCGCGCAGCCAATCAGCAAGTACGCCAAAAGAAGCCATGTGCCGAGTCGCAGCATGGGCGTTCCGATCCTGTTAAACCCTTATGATTCTAGGGGATGGGAAGGGGTGCCGCCAGGGGAAAGAGCTTTGAAGTTTGGGATGTTTGCGGGAGATGGGGAGAATGGGCCGATGACGGTTTCAAAGATCTGGAGTCTGGAGCAAAATCACTGATAATGGGGCTCAGTGTGCATCTTGGTTTTGCCCCAGACTCCAGACTCCGGACGAAGACCGCAGCGCTCAGCTCCCGCAGACTCTTACAACATGGACAACGGATCCATATCTGCCCGCAGCTTGGTCTTCTGGGGCTGTTTGGGTTTGTAGCGTTCCAGGGCCTGATGGAAGACCCATTGCAACTGGTTGGGCGCCTTCCCCTTGCCCAGCAGTTGGGCGCGGTACTGATCCTTGATCTTCTTCAGCGCCGCGAATGCGGGACCCAGCACCAGCACGTCCGCCTGCGCGGCGAAATGGTTGAAGGCGTCGGCGAACTCGCGCATGTGCGCGTCCACGATGGCTTCATCATCGCCCGTGATTTCAATGAGGAGCAGGCGCCGGAACGGAGGATAATCCAATTCCTCCCGACGCCCGATCTCGGCGCGGTAGAAGCTCGCATAGTCGTGGGTGAGCGCGAAGGCGAGCATGGGATTCTCGGGCTTGTAAGTCTGCAGATAGACCGCGCCTTCGCCCTGGTGGCGGCCCGCCCGGCCGGACACCTGGGTGATGAGCTGGAAGGCCCGTTCCTGCGCGCGGAAATCGGATAGGCCGAGGCCGGCGTCCGCGTCCACCACGCCCACTACGTTCACCTTGGGGAAGTCGTGGCCCTTGGCCACCATCTGCGTGCCCAGCAGGATGCGCAGTTCGCCGCTCTTGAAGCGCGCCAGGATCTTCTCCGCGCCGCCGATGGCGGACGTGCTGTCCCTATCCAGCCTTGCGATGCCGACGCCGGGATAGATGGCCTCCAGGTACTCTTCCACCTTCTCGACGCCGCGGCCCACGTCCAGCCATTCGGTCCCGCCGCAGGCCAGGCAGGGCGCGCCCACCGGCACGTTGAAGCCGCAATAATGGCAGATGAGCGCCTGCTTGGCCTTGTGGTACACCAGGGGCGCGACGCAATGCGGGCACTCGCGGTGGGCGCCGCAGCTTTGGCACACGCGCCGATGCGCATATCCGCGGCGGTTGAGGAACAGGATCGCCTGCTCGCCCGTCTCCATGGCCTTCTGCACGGCTTCCCGCAGGGGGATGGACAAGAGCAGGGCGCCCTGCAGCGCATGCTGTTCGCGCATGTCCACGATGTGGATTTTGGGCCGGGAGGATCCCGTGGCGCGCGCGTTCATCTCCAGCAACCGGTACTTGCCCGCCTGGGCGGCATGGTAGGTTTCCACCGCCGGGGTGGCGCTGCCGAGCACTACGGGACAGCCCTCGGAGCGGCCGCGCCAGAGGGCCAGATCGCGCGCGTTGTAGCGGGGCGAGGCGTCCGACTGCTTGTAGCTGCCGTCATGCTCCTCGTCCACCACGATCAGGCCCAGGTTGTCGATGGGGCAGAGGGCGGCGGAGCGCGCGCCCACGATCACGTCGGCCTTGCCCGCGTAGACGGCGTCCCACAGCGCGCGCCGCTCCGTAGCGGACAGGTTACTGTGGAGCGCCAGCACGGGGCGGTCCAGGAAGGACCGGAAGCGCGCCAGCGTCTGCGGCGTGAGGGCGATTTCCGGGAGCAGCACCAGCACGCGCCGGCCCAGTTCCAGGGCCCGGCGGGCCAGATGCAGATAGACCAAAGTCTTGCCGCTGCCCGTGATCCCGTGCAGGAGATAGGTCTGGAAGCGGAAGGGCTGGAAGGATTCCAGCACGGCATCGGTGGCGGCGCGCTGTTCCGGCGTCAGTCGCAGGCCTTGGATCGCCGCGCTGCCGGCCGCTTTTTCCGCGAGCGCGGCTTGCGCGGCCAGGGCTTCGGTTTCCAGCGCCAAGGCCGCGGCGCTGCCCGGCTTGACGGGTTTTTCTTTCGCGGGTTTTTTCACCGGCTTGATCTTGATCGGCGCGAACAGCAGATCGAGCGCGGGCTTGGGCAGGCAGGCCGCGAACACCTGCGGGAGCGGCGTGAAATAATACGCGCTCAACCAATGCAGCAAGGCGATCCATCCGGGCGGCACGCGCGCGCCTCCGGGAGCGAAGCCTTTGATGGGCTTGGTCTTGAATCCGAGTTCCGGGCGGCCCGCTTCCAGGATGACGCCGATCAGGATCCGTTCTTTTTTCGCCGTCAGCAGATCGGTTTGCTGCTTAAGTTTCCCCAACGGAGGAAGTTGCACGATCCGGCCCACCAGATCCATGGGATCGCCCGGAACAGCGGCGGAATCCCCGGACGTGCCGGTGCCTTCCGGGATCCGGTGCCCCAAATCGTACCAGAACGGCTCCGCCATGCCTCCGGCGATCAATACTTTGACTTTTAGGGGATTTTCCAAATGGACTTAGTTTCCCACCATCACCTATAATATAAGCACATACCAGAATCGGCCAGTCGAGTCGGTCTATGGGAAAAGATATGCTTTCCGGAAATCCCGCAAATCCAACCACCTCCGCGCTGGAGGATCGATCGGAAGCCGTTGCCAATCCGGCGGTTGATGCCGAGGATTCGGGACCCGCGCGGGTGGTCATCCGCGTTTCCGAAGACAAGCTGCAAGCCTTCATCGCCGTCCATCCTCCCGTCAAGGTGACGCCCGGCGCGTTGGACGCGGACTTCATCAAGCGCCGCTGGATCGAAATGGGCCTGGACCCCGAAGCCCTTACGCTCGACTCCGCCAAGTCCTTCGCGGACGAATGGAATTCCACCCACGCGTTGGTCCCAGAGCGCCTGGCCGCCGAGGCCGTCAACCCTCCCTCCAAGGGAGCCGACGCCCACATCGAGTACATCATCGATCCCAGCGTGAAGTTCAAGCCGATGGATCAGGGCGGGAGCGTCGACTTCCGCAACATCAACCTCATCAAGCCCGTCAAGAAGGATCAGCCGCTCGCGAAGAGGATTCCCGCGGGCCTGGGCATCCACGGCATCGATCTCTACGGGCAACCCGCCCCCGCGCCGGACGGCGCCGACATCGATATGCCATTGGGCGTGAATACGGAGTTCTCCAAGACCGATCCCAACGTGGCGGTGGCCTCGGTCACCGGCTTTCTGCAGCAGAAGGACGGCCTGATCGGCGTCAACGAATGCTTCGTGGTGGACGGCAGCGTCGACTTTTCCACGGGAAACATCACCTACGAACAGGCAGCCATGATCCGTGGGGACATTTCCGACGGCTTCACGGTAAACGTCGGCGGCGCGCTGGAAGTGGGCGGCGGCGTGGGCGAAGCCAAGGTCCTCGTCGGCGGCGACGTGCTGATCAAAAAGGGTTTCGTCGGCAGCGGGCGCGGGCTTATCTCCGCCAAGGGCAACGTCACACTCGGGTTTTCTTCCAACCAGACCCTGCGCGCCCACGGGGACGTGCTGCTGGAGAAGGAATCCTTCAACTGCCAGATCTATTCCCGCAAGACCATCTCCGTATACGGCCCCCTGGTGGGCGGCTTGGCCATGGCCTTCCGCGAGATCCATTGCCGCGTGGCCGGCAATGATCTCGGCACCAAGACCGAACTCGAAGCCGGCATGGACTACATCCTCCACGAGAACAAGTTGCTGCTCGAAGAGAAGCTCAAGGAACTGACTACCCACCTGGGCAAGATCAACCAGAAGCTGAAGAACTTCCGCGAGGTCTACCGCACGCGCAAGCGCTTCTCCGCATCCGAGGCCAAGCTGATGCTGGAGTTGCGCGACATGCAGGACAAGATCCAGGCGCGCCTGCCCGAGCTGGAAAAGCGCAAACTGGACATCGTCGAGCAGATACGCCAGGGCTACCAGCGGAACGGCCTGTGCGTGAAGATCGAAAAGAAGGTGAACCCGGGCGTGGTCATCAAGGTGGGTTCGGACATCTTCCGGGTCCAGGAGGAGATGACTGGGCCGAAGACGTTTCTGTTCACACAGGGACGCATCAAGGTATTGTGACGGGGGATTAGCGGATGGATCAGTTGTCGGAAGAAGATAAGGAGATGAAGTCCATCCTGGAACTCAACCTGGTTGGCCTTGAGAACCTCGGCATTGAGGACGCCTCGTTCCGCGAGACCGCACCTGCGCTTCCCATGACCATGGAGCAGCGCATGGCCGCCAGCACGCGCCTGACGCGGCTGCAAACCCAATGGGACAAGGGCGAGCCGGGCGACAATCCCTCCGGGCTTCCCATGCACCGCGGCATTGAGCAGATGGGGGTCACCGAGCGCACCCTGACCTACAAGGCCACCGTGGCCAAGACCTGGGACTCCTCCGTCGCGATGACCAAGGAAACCTACGATCTCATCTGTCTGGGCGAAATCACCAACATGAATTCCGTGCGCACCCTGGTGGGTTCCTTCCTGGACATCCTTGAGAAGGATCGCAACATTCTGCTGGCCCTCTGCCTGTATCAATCCCCGAACCTGGCCGAATATCTTTATCGCCACGCCGTGAACATGTGCCTGGTCTCTTTGGCCGCCGCCTCGGCGTCCGGATTCTCCAAGGGCCAGGTCCTGGAAATCGGCCAGGCCGCGCTGCTCGCGGACGTGGGCATGACCATGGTTCCGGAATCCATTCTGCTCAAGGCCGGCAAGCTCACCGAAGGCGAGCTCGGCGAAATCCACCGCCATCCCGCCAGCAGCTTCGCCCTGCTGGAGAAGATCCAGGGGGCCTCGGACTACGTGCTCGCCGCGGCCTATCAGCATCATGAACGCATGACCGGAGCCGGCTATCCCAAGCGCCGCGCCACCGTGCAGATCTCCCAAGTGGCCCGCATCGTCGCGATATCCGATACGTTGTGCGCCATGGTGCATAAGCGTTCGCACCGCGACGCGCTCACCCCCCAGATGGCCTTGGACAAGGTCATCAAGATGGGGCAGATGAACTTCCTCGATCCCGGCCTCATCAAGAACCTGCTGCGCTACCTCTCCGTCTATCCCATCGGCACCTTCGTGGAATTGGCCAGCGGACGCATGGGCCGCGTGGTGGCCGCCCATCCCGATCACCATGCCCTACCCGTGATATCTATATTGAGGAATGAGAAGGGTCAGCCGCTTCCCATGAAGCAGATTCTCCAGGTGGATCTGACCAAGGAAAAGAATGAGAAGATCGTCAAGGTGGTGGACGGTGAGGCCGTCAAGTTCAAACCTCTCGACGGCTTCTGATTCCGGCCCGGCTCCGGCTTTCAAATGGGCCGTCCTCATCATCGCCTGCTGCTCGTCCGCCGCGCGGGCCCAATTGGATCTCGGCAGCCAGGACGTTCCCCAAGCGGAAATCGATGCCTACATGGATCCCTTCTACCGCGTCATCGCGACCGGGATCGGCAGCGGGCGCCTCACTCCGCGCGATGCCGCGCCCGGTTGGGACCTGGGCATCCAGACCGGGCTGGTCCCGCTTCCCGATCGCAAGCCCTTCAAATCCGCCGATCTCTCGGCCCTGCCCCTGTTCCGCCTGCGCGGGGGCGCCCGCTTCTTCGGCGCGGACGCGATGGCGCGCGGGCTGGTCTGGAAGGATCCCCGCCTGGGACGATTGGCAAGCTTCGGCGGCGGCGCTTCATACGGCCGCGATGTAATCGCGGGTGTATTTCCTCTGGAGGTTACCGCCATGGCCGGATGGGACCGCCTGGATTTTTCCAGCAGCTATACCTATAAGTACCGCGGTTCGGCCTTGGGCCTTTTCGATCAGGACGTGCCGGGCGATTATTCCCTCGCGGAACAGGTTTATGCCGGAGGCCTCATGGTCTCTTCGCGCCTGGGAGCGTGGAAGCCCTATCTCCAGGGCTGGTTCGAATGGACCTCGGGCCGTTTCGACTACCTCTATCTCGATTCCCGCGACGGCAAGAACAAGGACGTGAAATCCGATCTCAGTTTTCCGGGCGCGCGCGGCTCCATGGGCGCGCTCTGGCATGGGCTCAATCTGGAAGCGGGGTTCCGGACGCATTTCTTCGTGGAGGCCGGCTGGTCCCTGATCCGCTAGGCCCAACCTTACAAAATGATCCGCGCCCGGACCTCGCGGGCCATCCGGGCATCGACCCGCGAAAACAGGCCTGAATCAACGGTGAAGCGATTCCCCCAATCATACGGGCCGACCCGTTTTGAGAAGGGTATTTTATGGGTATGAACAAACGCACCATATACAATGTGGTCCATCGGAACGACGAATGGCATGTCGTGAACGAGTCCGACAAGGCCGTGGAGGGACGCTTCCAAAGCAAGCCCGACGCGATCGGGTTCGGCCGCTTCCTGGCGATGCGAGAAGAAGTCGGCGAGCTGCGCATCCGCAAGTTGGACGGGTCCATCCAATCCGAATTCATATTCGGACGGGATCCCGCGGCAGTTGAAGGCTGACCGTTCCGTTCCCGGATTCGCATCCGTAACCGCACCCGTATCCGGCCACGCCAAGCGGAGTCTTTTGACGGTTTGTCGCAACCGCCCGGCCTCCAGGGGTATCCGTATTTACGGATATTTTTTTCCGACGGAAAGTCGCGCGCGGGGCCGCATGCGGGGCCGTTTTCTCCCTGATTTATTCATCCACCGGTTTTGTAACGCGGCTTCCTATTAGTAATATCTTGGCATGAGCAAATCCTCCGCCCACCGCCTTCCCCTACGGTTCCTTTTCATCGTCCTGTCCTCCCTGGCGGGGATCTCCGCGGCCAATGGCAATGAAATCGCGGCCGCGGCACCGGCCGCATCGGTGGCGGCGACCTCCCTGGATGCATCAGCATACGCCTCCGCAGCCGATTCCGCGGCGGCCCCGGCCATCCAATCCGACCCTTTGCTTCCGGACGTGTTGAGCCCGGGCGAACGCATCATGTGGGGCGAACATGGCCTGATGCGCATCACCGGCATCTATCCTTTGACGGAAGAATCGCGCGAGAAGGAACTCGGGCTCCGCCGCACCATGCTCACCGTCCATCAGATCGCCGGCTTCGCCACCTTGGCTTCCATGATTGCCACCGCCACCTATGGCCAGTTGACCCTGAACGGATACACCAGCCTGGGTGAAACCCATAAGACCCTTGCCAACGTCACCATCGGCGCGTACTTCTTCACGGCCGCGATGTCCCTGTTGAGCCCCCCCCCATCCATCCGCCGCAAGGAATGGAATACCGTTTCCATCCACAAAGGCCTGGCCATCGTCCACTTCACCGGCATGATCCTGACGCCCCTGCTCGCAAACGGCGTCGCCATGAATGAGCGCGGTTCGGGAACGTCCACGCTGCAAATCGATCGGGACAAAGCCCACATCCACCAGATCTCCGGCTACATCACCACCGTCGCTTTCGCGGGCGCGATGGTGGCCGTCACCTTCTAAAAGGACCCTCCATGAAATCGGCAATCAAGTTCTCAAGCCTGGCGATGCTGCTGTCCCTGGCGGCCGCGCGCGAAGTCATGGCCAAGACTTATGAGGCGATCAAAGGCGAATCGAGCCTCAGCTACCACATGGTCCATCCCATGCATCAGTTCACCGGGGTGACCAAGGATTTCCTCTGCCGGGTGGACCTGTCTCCGGATACGTTGTCCTCCATGATCAAAGTGAGCGCCGCGGTCAGCAGCTTCGACTCCAAGAACTCCAGTCGCGATTCCCACGCCATGGAAGCGGTCCAGGCGCGGAAATACCCCCGGGTGGAATTCGCCAGCGATTCCATCAAGCCGGAAAAGGACGGCTATGCCGTTTCCGGCAAACTCACTTTCCACGGCCAAACCCAGCCGGTTTCCTTCCATGTCACCCCGCATACGCTGCCCGGTAAGGTGGAAATCACCGGGGGTTTTACCGTCAAGCTGTCCGATTTCAAGGTGGACCGGCCGAGCCTCATGTTCATTCCCGTCGAAGACAAACTGACCATCGCCTTCGATCTGTTCGCGCTTCCCTGAGCCGCTCCGGTTCTCCACCGGGTCGATTTTCTACGGCGTCGCCCGCCGCTTCGGGAGGGTTTCGGTCTTCGCCCAGGGCGTGGGTCTCATCGCCATGCAGGCCGGAGTGCGGGTATCATTACACCTGCTCGGGACGGTGGCGCCGCATAAATAAAGGCGGAGGGAACGCGGTGGATTTACTCAGATACCATGATGCCAAAATATCGTATAAATCGGCAGCAAGGTGTCCGGCTTTCCGTAATCGGGTATTCCTCCCCCCAGAAAATTCCCACCCCTCCGTCCGTGCAAATTCGGCGGGTTCTGGGCCCACCGTAATCCTCAACCCGCAATGGCCGTCCCGCCGGAACCCGGCCTCATCCGCAACGCATAAATTTTGGAATCATGGCTACGGGGATCACCGCGCCATCCTTGAACCTGGGGAGATCCATGCGAAGAGCCGGCGCAAATCCTAATCGCATCCCTCCCAACCCGCCATCGGCCCAGCGGGCCAATCCGGAAGCCCCCGCCGCTTCGCCCAGGCCTTTGCGGCGCCGCCCCGGCATGGACGATATGGCCACCGCCGGAGGTTTCCGGCCGCCTCCATCGGTGCCGACTCGTCCGGCCAATCCCGGTCCGTATCACACCAACCAGTTTCCCGCGGCGCCGCCCAGTCCCCAGGCGCGCCCTTCCCAGTTCGCCCCGCCGCCCGGCCCCCAGGCCGGTCCTTCGAATTTCGGTCAACCCTCGGCAGGTCCATCGAACTCCGGCCGGCCCCCAAGCCCGCGATTGCCTGGGAGCCCTGCGCCATCGTCACCGGCCTACAGTTTAACGCAAAGCCCAAACATGGGGTTCCCTGCCGGTTACAGTCCCACCAGCCCTCCGGCCGGCCCTTCCAATTTCGGTCGGACTCCGAGTCCCCAATTGCCGGGAAGCGCGGCGCCGTCGTCACCGGCGTACAGCTTGACGCAAAGCCCAAACATGGGGTTCCCTGCCGGTTACAGTCCCACCAGCCCTCCGGCCGGCCCTTCCAATTTCGGTCGGACTCCGAGTCCCCAGTTGCCTGGTAGCCCTATGCCGTCATCGCCGGCATACAGCCTCACGCAGAGTCCGAACATGGGGTTCCCTAGCGGCTACAGTCCCACCAGCCCGCCGGGACTGTCCTCGCGGCCTATGTCACCCATGGCGAACTTGCCGCCTCTGCAAACCACCAACTTGCCGGGCCAGCGGTATGCGAGTCCGCCTCCGCCCGCCTATTCCCCGAGCCCGGTGTCATCGACGGCGAGCCAGGCGCCCGCGCCCGGTTTGTACAATTCGCCGGGCGCGAGCCCGAATGCGTCTTCACTGAACACGCCTACGAGTCTGGGACACGCCAGCGACATGCAACACTTCCAGACCGGATTTTTGACGCAGCAGAATGTGATGGGTATGACGCAGCCGCCCCGGATCCAGACTCCGGGTATGACCCCGCCGCCGCTCTCGCAGCCACCGTCCCCGGACGCGTACGCTTTCAGTTCTCCAAGTACCCCGGGTAACGGATCGCCGATCTGAGCGCGGTCCGCGTGGGCTTTGGCTGATCGCGAGGGCGTGCGTCCGAAGACCTGCATCAGGGCGTTAGTGGCCCCGGCAATCGCATTACTCCAGGGTATGAAGCCCCTGTTCACGGCTTACCTTTTGGCCTAGGGGAGAGCCGTGCCATGATTAAAGTGTTCGTTTGGGGAATTGTGTGCGCCGCCGCGATCGTTTCAGCCGGGGCCGAATCCCATCTTCGCCGCATCCTGGTCTATTCCCATTCGGAAGGGTTCATCGGCTCCACCAGCATCGCGAACGTGAACGCCTTGATGGATTCGCTCGGGCGGGCCTACCCGTTCCGGACGGACACGTCCTCGGACACGGGCGTCTTCACTCTCGCGAACTTGAAGCAGTTCGATGTGGTGGTGTTCAACAATTGCTCCAGCAACCGGGGACTCAGTCCCTTCGTCACCGCCAAGCACGAGGAGGCGTTCCGTAAATACATGGAACAAGGGGGAGGCTTCTTCGCGACGGCGTTGACGATGGAGGGCACCTATCTGGATTCGAATGCGTCCCGGACCTGGTATTCCGATTTCATGATCGCGACGGAACGGCCCAGGACGCCCGGAATCGCCAGGATAAAAGTGGACAGCTCCGCCGCCCGTAATTCGGAGTTGGCGGACCTGATCGGTTCCTTGCCTCAAGACACGACGTGGGAATGGGAGGACAACTGGTACACCTTCACCCCGAATCCCCGCAGCGACCCCAAAGTGACGATTCTCCTCACCGCGGACGAGGGATCCCCGCAATGGCGGATTCCCGACGAACAGAAGATGGGGGATCACCCCGTTTCCTGGTGCTATAAATTCCCCCCCGACGCCTCCGGAAAGCAGGGCCGCTTCCTGTATACCAACGTGGGTTGGATGCCATTGAACCGGCCTTACAAGGCACGGCACTTTCTCAATGCATTGCGCTGGGTCGCCGGGGATTCGCCCGTGCCGAACGCGATTGCCCCCAAAGCGGCGGGGCCCGCGCCGGCCTGCTACCGGGTGCAGGGCAGAGACGGGGTCCTGAAGATTTTCCTGGGCCAGGACGGGTATCCGCATGCGGGCTTCTTCACCTTGCTGGGGCGAAGCGGCGGGACCTGATCGCCGTTCCGGCCGGTCGGGTCACATGAACATCCGGGATATGGGCTTAATGTGTCCTGGATCACGTGGACTGGCTTGAGCACTCGCATGGGGTGGAAGATGGATCTAGATTCCCTGAATCGGAGGTCACCATGCGGATACCCATCGTGCTATTCAGTCTCTCGCTCCCGCTCCTCGCCATCGGGGCCGGAAAGCCTTCCACCCCTGTTGCCGCGAAGCCGGCCGCGTCCTCTCCCGACTCCGGCGTTCGCGCCGTGACATTCAACGGTCACGCCTTGGACGCTCAGGGGCTCGCCACCCTAGCCAAGCTGGAGGTCGCATACAGGACGCGTCTGCCGAATGGGGCCTATTGGTACGACCCCGTGTGCGGGGCGTTCGGCGCGTGGGGCGGGCCGGTGTTGGTGATCCTGCCGGCGGGCCTTCCGCTCGGCGGGCCGGTTCCGGCCAACGCGTCAGGCAGCGGCACGGGAATCTTCGTCAATGGCCGTGAGATCCATGCATTCGATGCGCTCTATCT
>OBEQ012369706.1_pt1 | contig 31389 bp, 28 predicted proteins | sample 1670901 | NCBI WGS metagenome assembly OBEQ01 (sample SAMEA104232315, study PRJEB22302) | groundwater metagenome | biome: forest; feature: aquifer; material: groundwater | place: USA | collected 2011-08-07 | depth 5.4 m | reverse complement strand
GAGAAGAAAAGAAATATCCAAAACTTAAAATATCACGTACTGAATGGCGGCTCATGCAGGCAATAGCTGCTTAACCGAGCACCATTGAGGACAGTACTTAACTTCTGATTCACATTTATTTGTTGTTGAGGGCAGCTTTTTGATAACTGGTATTTTGCGAACTTATCCAAAAGGCTGCTGCGCTGAAATGCGCCAGTTACCACAATTTTGTCGATCCCGGAACAATTTCTTAAATGGCCTCTCTGGTGACTGGTTCTGGAAGGTGACTCCTTTGGAGAGGAATAGTTGCCAGATCGCAGTTTTTTTTGCCAGTTGGGTTCGTCCTAATGTGGCGGACATTCCGCTCTGAAATTTTAGTGAGAATGCTCAGATTTTTTTGAAAGAAGTATACAGGCCTTCAAAAAGAGTTATTCCTCTAGATTCTAGTTCAGCATCTGAAAGTCCCTGGAGTAGCCAACCTTTTAAAATGCTTGCAACACCTTCTGTTTCGGGTCGTACATTTTGACCGTCTCTTAAATCAATCTCATGGACAATCGAGGCAATTGGTTTTAGCGCCTCCTCTTTGAGATTAAAAGCAATGATCATGGTTTCAAAGGAGCACAGATTTTGGTGGTGCCCTAAGACCGCATCTTTCATATCGAATGGGATCTCATCTTTATCTGAAGTTTGTGAATACCGGATGCGAACATTGAGGTCAATAAATTTGCGAATGAGCCAAATGCAACCGAGCCGGTCTACGTGAGGTCGTGGTCGAGTGACCCATGTTTTATTTTGATAGTCTGATCTAGAAAGTTTTGGAATTACTCTTGGAGTTGAAGGAATCAATTTCTCATCAAGTGCTTTCAAGCGGTTTTGGATCAATCGTCCTATGTCCGATGTAAAAAAATCGATAGCAGCAATTTCAGAAAGTTGATTCCGAAGTCTTTTAATGCTTTCTCTAAGATGAGGTGTCTTGTTAGTCGATTTCTTCTTTAATGTTCTTTCGAGTATTTCAATCTCTCGACCGAGTTCTTCATAGTCTTTCTTACAGGATTTTTTGAATAACTCGACAAGTTCCGAATCTTGCAGGCCTTCAAATTTCTCGACCTTCATGACTAGCGCTTCACCCTTTGCTTCCTGAACTTCTTGGGCAAGCCACTGAAATGCTTCCGCGCATTCTTCTCGATCTGGAAGGACGTAGACGCCAGTTTTAGGTGAGATAGCTCCAAACCGATGAAGCCGGCGCCAGAGCGACACACGATGTTTGGAATTTAGCTTTGAAGGTAAGGAATACGAAAAGACCAGCCAATTCATAGTAGTGCTATTGTATGCGGTCTAGCGAATCGCTTCAATATAAAAAAAGTATATGAGTTGCTTTTAAATGTAATAGGAGTTACAATAAAATTAAACAAGAAGGTATCATCATGGCAAAAATTTTCAAGTTTATATTCCTACCATTCCTTTTAATCGGACTCTTCTTTCCTACTTTCCTCTATGCGCAAGAAAATACGGAGCTTTATAACCGAATCGAAGAATTAACTGGTGCCAAAGGTAAATACAATGAACAAGAAGGCGTTTTTAAAGTAAGTTTTCCTCGCTCTGATCTGGATGTCCAGGCTAGCGGGGTCAAAATAACGCCACCGATGGGACTAACTGTTTGGGCCGCTTTTAAATTGATGGAAGACCATACGATGATGATGGGGGATATGGTTTTGACGGAAGATCAAGTCAATCCCGTTATGGATGCGGCTTTGAATAATGGCCTAGAAGTTACCGCGCTTCATAATCACTTCTTTTGGGATTCTCCAAAAGTCATATTCATGCATATAAGCGGAACCTGGAATCCAGAAGCTTTGGCAGCAGCGGTTGGAAACGTATTCGCAAAAATTAAGGAAACAAGCGGAGGGAAGGGAGAGAAACCTTATTTTGAAATTGATCCCTCAAAGACGACGCTTGATCCTAAAAAGATTGAGATTGTTTTGGGAGTTAAAGGTGAGATGAATAAAGGAGTCTATAAGGTGACCATTGGCCGTACCACCAAGATGAATGGTCATGAAATGGGCAATACCATGGGCGTCAACACTTGGGCCGCGTTCATCGGAAGTGACGAAAAGGCTTTGGTGGACGGTGATTTTGCCATGCTTGAATCAGAGCTTCAATCTGTCTTAAAGGCATTACGCTCAAATGGAATTAATATCGTAGCCATTCATAATCATATGACGATGGAATCGCCCAGAATCATTTTCCTTCATTATTGGGGTATTGGTTCGACAACCAATCTTGCAAAAGGATTGAAGGCCGCACTTGATACCCAACATCTAGAAAAGACTTAATGTCTGAAACAAAACCTTCCTACAGCCTTCGCCAACTTATTCTTTACGCCATAAAACTCGGAGCCATTGGATTTGGCGGCCCCGTTGCACTTGTGGGCTATATGTTTCGGGACTTAGTTGAGAAAAGAAAATGGATTTCAGAAGCAGATTATAAAGAAGGTTTAACACTTGCCCAATTAGCGCCAGGGCCGTTGGCGGCGCAGTTGGCGATTTATCTTGGGTATATCGATTATCGCATCCTTGGAGCGACACTCGTTGGCATTGCATTTGTACTTCCATCTTTCTTGATGGTTGTCGCTTTAGGCTGGGCTTACAAACTCTATGGAGGTTTGGTCTGGATGCAAGCTGTCTTTTATGGAATCGGGGCAAGCGTTATCGGGATTATTGCTCATAGCGCTTATAAGTTGACGGTTAAAACGATTGGAAAAAGCAAATTACTTTGGGTGATCTATCTTTTCTTGGCAGCGTTTACAGCCGTCACGGAATCTGAAAACGTTTATTTATTTTTGTTAGCAGGCTTCCTTGTCTGGTTTATCGAAAACCCTCCCTACAAACTCAAAGCAAAGAACACAGCAGAGTTAACAGGATTCTTGGCTCTGCCCATTGTTGCAACAGCTGCAAGTGCTTCCGCCACTCCAGCCATCTTATGGAAAATTTTTACCTTCTTTGCTAAAGCGGGAACATTTGTTTTCGGAAGTGGTTTGGCCATTGTACCATTCCTCTATGGAGGAGTTGTCAAACAGTATCATTGGCTTAATGATCATCAGTTTCTTGATGCAGTTGCGGTTGCTATGATTACCCCTGGCCCTGTCGTGATTACAGTTGGTTTTATTGGATATTTGGTTGCGGGATTCAAAGGTGCATGCGTGGCAGCTTTTGCCACATTTCTTCCGTGTTACCTTTTTACAATTATTCCTGCACCTTATTTTAAGAAATATGGGAAAAAGCCAGCATTACTGTCCTTCGTAAACGGGGTGACAGCTGCAGCCATCGGTGCAATTACAGGAGCAGTGATCGTGCTGGGAAGAAAATCAATTGTGGATATTCCAACGGCTTTATTTGCAATCATTACGGTAGCACTTCTATGGAAAATAAAGAAGATACCTGAACCATTGATCATTTTAGTTTCAGCGTTGTTAGGCTTAGCAATCAAAATGAGGAGCTTTTAAACAACAACAAAAGGAGGGAGTTCAATGAAAACATTAAGGGTTTTAATGGCAGCTATTTTCTTGTCCGCCATGTTTGTTTTTTCTCATCCAGGGTTTTCTTATGCTTATGAGGAAGAACATAGCAAGGGAGATATTCAAATGCTTCGCGATTCCGCCGCAGCTTTGAAAGCCACCAATCCTGATTTATCAGAGAAATTAAGCAAGTATGCTGATAAGGAAGCCAAAGAAAGTGAAGAAGCAGAAGAACACGAAAAGAAATAAGTGAATCGGATCAATTTCAATTGCAGATAGCCATCACATTGCTGTGGTGGCTATTTTGTTTTGACACTAAATTGGTCGATATGTTCCTCCTAAAGTGTTAGCACTTTTGATGGTAAATAATGGTTAAAGTGGTCAACTGACTTAGAAAAATTGATAATTCAGATCACCTTATATTAATTATAGTTCAAATCCCTTAGGCTACGCTTTTCTTTTCTATCTCTCGGCGAGACAGGCCATTTTTGCTGTGAGGAATTGCAACTTCTGCTGATCCAATCTCCGCTTTGTGGCCTTCCCGAGCCAATCCTCTCAAAACCGGCATTTGGTGACTGGTTTTTGGTGACTGCTTTTTTTGGCGTTGGATCACAATCTGAGTGTGCTGAAATGCGCCAGTAACCACAATTTTGTCGATCCCGGAACAATTTCTTAAATGGCCTCTCTAGAGATGTAAATTGTTTTTTGGCGATTGTTAACGAAAGATAATAAGAAGCCGATATTAAGTAAAACAGGTCTGTAAAAATGACAAATAAACGCGCTGCTGTTATTGGCACCTTTTTGTTGGGTACTCTTTTTTCTTTTTATTTCTGTAAGATTCCTTTTGCTTTTGCCCAACTACCGGGCGAAACAATTCAAGTTCAGACAAGTGTCCAACAAGAAGAGGAGGAAGCTGTTCAAGAAGAAGAGCAGGCGGTTCAAACGGAAGAAGAAAATGAAATGAACGCTGCCGCAGGCCAAGATGTAGCAGTGCAAACCGGCACTGTTGATCCAACAGTTCCGTTTGACGGCACTTCTCTTGCAGATAATTTGGTTGATGCAGGAGCAAATCTAACGCCCACTGTTGAAGATCAAATAAACACAAATACAACTATTAATTCCGGTCTCACTACAGGAACGACGACTCAGAGCACTCAGCCGGTGACGGAAACAACAACTCAACCTTCTGCGACAACAATCGGTGATATTGGAACCAGTGCTGGAACGGCGGTAGGAGCACTTTTGGAATCCGCGATGCAAACGGTCACTCAAACGAGCACTCAAACTGAAACGACTCAAAGCACAGACGTTAGTACAGGAACTGTTCCGTCAAGCAACGAGCCAATTAGTAGTATTACTGCTGGAACAGGAGTCGGCGAACAAGTCATTGTGGGAGCCGGTGACACGACCGTAAGCGCTAATGCAGGGGCCACACAAACAGTTAACACAGAAGATTTAAGTCAACAGCCGCAGAATACTTCACCCGTTGAAACGGTTACGAATGTTTTAAGTGGAGGCAATGAAGAATCTACCACAACAGCCACAGGTGGAGTAAATGTTTCAAGTGGCGAAACTCAAGCGGGAACTCAAATGAGTGGAGAATTGGGTATCGGCGGAGGAGAATCAACTGCTACTGGAGCCACTCAAACCGTAACGGAAACGACCCAACCGATAAGTGAAACTGTGGCATCAGGCACTGAAACAGTTGGAGGCGCTACAGCTCAAGTGGGCGCTGAAGAAAATGTGACCGTCGGAGCAGGCGAAACCACTGTCAGTGCAAATGCAGGCGCTACCCAAACTGTTACTACCGAAGACGTAGCTGCACAGCCGAAAGATGCTTCGTTAATAGATAAAGTCATCGGCGCCTTAACCGGAGGTCAAGAGGAATCCACCACAACAGCCACAGGTGGAGTGAATGTTTCAAGTGGCCAAACTCAAGTGAGTACTGAAACCGGCGGACAGTTAGGACTTGGCGGCGGTGGATCAAATACAACTGAAACTGTTTCTAAAAATAATCAAGCGGTAACGGAAACGACGACACCAACGACAGGAACAACAACCGAAACGGCACCGTCAGGTAATCAAACAGGCAGCACTACGACTATTGGTGGTGGAACTCACGGGAACACAAGTGTACAGATTAAGCCGGCGGCTCCTAAATCAAAAGTAATCGGTTCAAAAACGAATCAGGGGCATTCCTTTATTGAGCGAATTACTCGTAAATTTTCCGGTAATAGAGAGGAGATAAAAAGATCAAATCTAGAAGGCACTTCAGGAAATTGTGAGGATTCTGAAACGGAAAATACGGAAACAAACGGCGCGGGAAGTCACTCTTCTCGTTGTGCGGATCAAAAATCAAAGGGAAGATGATTGGCATTTTGTGAAAAAAGAAAATGAATTCTTCCATCGGTTCCGGCAAGTTACTGTAATCAGTCCCCTTCTTTTCATTTTTTTAATTCTTAGTCCTGTTATATTAAGAGCGCAGCTGACGTCAGAACAAACAAGCGCAGCCCGTAGCGAACAGCGGCAACAGGTTGAAGGAATCAAAAAAATAAAACGTAAAGTTTTTCAAGAACAGCCGCTCGCAGAAAAGACGGCTCCAAAAACATTTATTCAAAAGTTTGATTTTCATTATGCGGCGATGGAAGGTTTTGACCAAAACGTTCGGCTTAATCCCGATCAGTTAAAGGGAAGCTTTTATACCAAACAGGAAGTGGCGGCTGGGTTTACTAATCATATCAAAAATATTTTTATTTACCGGTTAAGTTACAGTCTAAACCACACGTATTATTACAAATTTTCAGGTCTTAACATTTTGAATCAGCATTTTAATGCTGAAACAGCGCTTAAATTACTTCCGAATCTTTTCCTTGAAACGGGGTATCGATTTGAAATTTTCAGGCGTCAACATGAATCCTTCGCAGATTATAATGGAAACCAAGTTAAAGTCGGTCTCAAGCATTATTTAATTAAAGACAAGCTTTATCACAAACCTTCTTATATTTTTCGTCATCACGGCTACGGGAAATTTGAAGCTAGAAATGCGGAAGGAGTGCCTGGCTCAAAAGACCGCAAAGATAATTTAAATGCTTTCGATTATGAGATTGGAATGTATCTTTTTCATCAAGTACTCATTCGCTTGCATAATCAATTCGGCCGAAATGATTCAAACGATCAATTCAAAGATTTTTTCGATTATTCTTATTATGCCGTTACTCCCATTGTTTCATGGCATGTGACAAAAAAGTGGCTTCTCACCGGCGGTTTTCATTACCAATATAATCATTACGACGATCGAAACTTACACGGTTCCGCCGAACGAGAACATGTTTATTCTTTTTTTGCCGGAACCTACTATCAAATCAATCAGTATCTTACTTGGAATGTGGATTGTGTTTATGTCCAAGCTGATAGCAATATTCCGGAACTTGAATACAAAGACCCCATTTATTCTACTGGCATACATCTGCATTTTTGATTATTTAGTTTCAAATTCGTGATGTCCCGCGCTTATTCAAAATGTCCAGGCTCATCCACAAGACACTTCACATCCTCCTTGTTTTAAATGGCTTATGAAGTTTTTAGAGAGGAAAAATCTGGACAAATTGGACAAATTCCCCTATACCTACAACGCAAGATTACCTGAGAGTAGGTTATACCTGGCCTCTCTGTTAGCTATAATAAGTAGGTATACCAAAAAATAGTGCTTATAATAACCGCGTCCTTTCCGATTGTTGACCGGTTCAATCCGCTCGGAGGGACGCTTGTCATCGTTCTCTCTGCGCTTGGCGAGAAATAAAAGGAGAATTAACATGAAAACTTTCAAGACTCCTATCGTGGTATTGTCCGTTTGGATGCTATTTTCTTGTTTGATGAGTCATCAAGCCATAGCTGCGAATATGGCCAGCACAAAGGTCGTGACTTATACCATCACATATCCAAAAGATGAGAGTAACGATGCAATCGATTATACGATCGCAGTCCCTTTTCTTAAGAAAGAACAGATTGACCGAGATAAAACGAAGGGCGGTTTTTTCGACAAGCTTGCGGATGTGAGGGATGAAAGACCGCGGGGCGGTAACGGCCTCACACTCTTTTTTGAAAATAAAGACGCTAAATTGTTCAAACCCGGAAGTACCGATACGATTACCATCTATGTTCTGAATGCCCCAGCTGAGCTGCGTCCATTTAGGGGGACATCCGTGGTTCGAAAACAAACGGCCTCGGGGAGAATTCCGACGAGCGATAATCTGCCTCTGGTCGGATTCAAAGTCGAGAAGGATCCCGAGTACACCATTCTAAATGATCTCACAGATCCCTTTTCTTTTATGATCCGAGACCTCCAGTTTCTCGTGAATGTGTCCGAGTTTTCAGATACAACTGCTCTCTTGGATTTTGACAGCTCATTCGGCTTTGGGTCGTCACAACCGGATACTTTTATAGAGTCCTTTGAACCGGGTACGGACGTCTTTCATGTCCCGGGAACGGTGGATATCGGAAATTGGTTTTACGCCCGAGGAAAACTTTTTATTGATGATGTCGAAGTGAGCCGCTTCGTGCATGGGGATCAAGTTTTCGCGCCCGTTATTCCTGAACCCACGACGGGATGGCTTGTAGGCATAGGATTCTTTTTCGCTTTTGCCCTCCGCAGGTATTATTAGACTCAAAATTAAGATAAAACTAATTCCAAGAATCGGCGGCCACTTTCCGGAACTTTTATGAAGCCAGCGAATCAATTCTTTTGAGGATGCTTTTCTAACGAGATACCTTATGGATCACGAACGATATCCCTACAAAGAAAGTTGGAGGTGGCATTTCGTCAGAGTCTTTGACTCATTCTTCGATCGGTTTTCAAAACGCCTTCGTCAAACCAAGTTTCCGAGTTCAGTTCAAAATATTTTGGTCGTTCGACTCGATCAGATCGGTGATCTGGTTTGTTCTCTTCCTGTTTTTCAAGTGTTGAGGACCAAATTTCCTCAGGCGAAGATTACTGCACTGGTAGGAGAGGAAGGCAAGGCGATTTTAGATCAAAACCCTTTTGTGGATCGGTTGATCGTTTTCCGTTCCAATTGGTTTTCTAAGAAAAAGTGGCGAAATCCATTTGAGTTTTTCCAAATTCTCACCACGCTTAAAGAGCAACAGTATGATTTGGGATTTGATCTCCGCGGCGATTTGAGAAATATTATCCTTATGACGTTAGCAGGCGTTCGATATCGCGTGGGGTATGGCATTGCAGGCGGCGCTGGTTTGCTTCATCATGTACCCGATTATGATCAAGACCTCCATCAAGTCGAGTTGAATTTGAGATTGGTGAGTGACAAAATGATGAGTAGGAAAAGTGTAAAGCCAGAGATTTATCTTACCACAGAAGAAAAGGACGAAGCGTTTCGGAAACTCAAGACTCTCGGTGTCCAAAAGGGAATGCGGCTTCTTGCCGTTCATCCTGAAGCGGGATATCCTTCTAAAGAATGGGAGGAACATCAATTTAAGGGATTGATCGAGAAACTTCTCAGAGATCCTCAAATTCAAGTACTCATTTTCGGTCTTTCCAAGGCGCATAGAGTTGCAGAATTTTTTTCCTCTTCGAATCAAGTCGTTAACTTAGTAAGAGTTGTCTCACTTAGGGAAATGATTGCCATGATGAGTCAGTGTCATTTATTCGTGGGTAATGATTCGGGTCCTTCTCATATGGCTCAAGCCCTTGGAATTCCGGTAGTAGTTATTGCAAGCGGTACCAATGAATATGAAAAGTGGGGTGTTTGGGCGGAACTGTCCAAAGTTTTAAGGCACGAAGTTCCATGTTCACCTTGCCATCTCCGATATTGTAATGTTGAAGGACATCCTTGCATGTCACAAATTTCATCGGACGATGTCTTAGAAACCGTTGAGGAAATGGTCAATGTCAGTAGGAGCAGGGTAACCCCGCCCCTACATTGAACATTAGGGATTTTTTATGTTTCCAATTTTAATTTTTGCATTGTCAATTGTGGGGCTTTGGATTTCGTTTTACTTTACGGGCGTTTTTTACAAATGGTTTCAACCGAATGTTTTTTGGATTCCTCAAATCTGTCAATTGAAAGAAGAAAACTGCATTACAGTCCTCGGAACTCCGCGCGCGAAACTGTTTGGAGTTCCGAATTCCACTTTTGGGATCGGACTTTATTGTTATCTCATCATGAATCTTTTTATTCCGTTTCCGCTTGTCATCGCAGTCGTTTTACTTGCTTTTGCCGTATTGCGCTCCATCTATCTTGCTTGCAGCCTCATTTTCGTTACAAAAATTCCTTGTCCGCTTTGTTTTACAAGTCACGTGATTAATTTGATCCTACTTTTGGCGGTTTTCAAAATGACGGTTTCCGGTTAGAATAAGGCGTTAAAGAAACCGTCATCCTGAGTGTAGCGAAGGATTCCAGATCGAGATCCTTCGGTCGCCCCGCGGGCTCCCTCAGGATGACAATGAGGTTTAAGGATTTTCCAATGGAACGACTCATGACGGCTAAACAGGTGAGTGAATTAATTGAAGTAAGACCTTCTACCGTTTACCAATGGGTTCATGCGGGACTCATCCCTTACGTGAAGATTGGGAAATGTGTCAGGTTTAAAAAGGATGAGCTTTTCCGCTGGATCGATAAGAATCACAGAAAGGAACGGATTTCTTTTAAATCGGTGGAAAAATCCATGAAGAAGCACGCTCCTCTTCAGAAGGAATTTTTCTAATTCTTTTTTGTATGTCGATTCTGAAAGTAGCCCGGCTCGGACATCCTGCGGTTAGAAAAGTTGCCGCTCCTATTAGCCAGGAAGAAATCCGTTCCGATAAAATTCAAGACTTGATCGATAGTATGATTGAAACCATGCGTGAATATGATGGAGTAGGTCTTGCAGCGCCTCAGGTCCATGTTTCCAAGCAGGTTGCCGTTCTTGAAGTGAATGCCAATTTTCGTTATCCAGATGCACCAAAAGTGCCGCTTACCATTTTGATCAATCCCAAGATTACATCGCGTTCTAAAAAAATGATCGAAGCTTGGGAAGGATGTTTAAGCATTCCTGATATGCGCGGTGTTGTGCCGCGCAATGATTCACTTGTTTGTGAAGCGTTTGATAGAGAAGGCAAGCCCATCGAACTTGAGGTGGACGGTTTTTTCGCTCGCGTCATCCAGCATGAGTGGGATCATCTTCAAGGAAATGTTTTTTTGGATCGCATGACAAATTTGCGGTCCCTGAGTCACTTATCAGAATTTGCTCGGTTTTGGGTTGAGAAAGGGGATAACCACGGATGACAAAAGAAAAAGCGCCCTTTGTTTTTTTGCTTCTGAGTACTTTTCTGCTTCTTTCACTTTTTGTGGGTAAGCAGGTAACTCGTCCCTTGGATTTAACCGTCACTCAAACATTACAACGTTACGGATTTAAGGCGCTCGATTACGGAATGTATTTTTTTACCCTACTGGGTTCGATTGAGTTCAGTTGTTTTGCTCTTTTAGTGGTTTGCTGGTATCTTTACCGCAAATATCAATGGCCCGGTGTTTTCATTTATCTTTTTTTCTTCATGGCTTTGAGCGGTGTTGAATGTGTTTGGAAGTATATCGTTGCCTACATACCGCCTGGTCCTGGATTTGACCGAAACCCCTTTCATTTTTGGTTTTTTTCCTTTGGGACATATTACTCATTTCCGAGCGGTCATACATTCCGGAGTGCTTTCCTATTAGGGATTTGGTATCAGCGCTTAAATCAAAAGTATGTGCCGGCACAGGGAAATGTTATGATTCAAAAGATAGTCATCATTGTTTTAAGTTTCATGATCGGCTTCAGCCGAATTTATTTGGGGGATCATTGGATGAGTGATGTTATTGGGGGTTTTCTTCTGGCGGGGATTGGATTGCTTTTGGTATCTCAGTCCCCTCATCATGAACTGCGCCCAGCCTAGGGATGATTCCTTGACAGCGGAATAAGCTTACTTTATCATACATCCTTAGAACGACTCGAGCGGAGGAGGAATCAATGGCCAAAAAAGATCGAAGTGACGATAAGATTTTAGACGTCGATGCACGGATGCAGGGCACGATTATCTTTAAAGATCCGGTCAATTTGAGGATCAATGGCAGCTTTGAGGGAAAATTAGAAACATGCGGAAGTCTTACCATCGGTGAAAATGCAAATGTGCGGGCTGATATCCAAGGCGATAAGATGATTATTGCAGGCAAGGTAACCGGTAACTTAGTAGCTATTGAAAGCATTTCACTGATTCCTCCAGCAGTTGTTCGCGGTAATGTTCAAACTCCTTCGTTAAGCGTTGCCGATGGCGCGGTACTTGACGGTCAATTACGGATGCTTGATTTGCAAGGGTCTGAGAGCGGTTCTCAGAAAATGCTTTCTCTTCGCGACGTTGCCCAATATCTTGAAGTCGAAGCAAAAGTAGTCGAGGACTGGGCTAACCAACGGAAGATTCCCGCTGAGTTTCAGAACGGCGAATGGCGGTTTAATAAATCGGCAATCGAAAAGTGGCTTCAGGACGAAAAAGTAAAGCCGTAGAAAAAAGCTGTCTTAAGCCATTTTCAATTTTTCTGGTCTATTCTTCATTATCATTCTCAGGTAAGTTAAAAGTAAGGCAAGGTTTTTTTAATGAGTGAAGGTTTGCTCACGGAAGAAGAAGTAAAGTCCTACCTCAAAGTTGATTCTCCTGCGATTAAACAGCTCATTCGTCGAGGGAAGCTGACGGCCTATCGAGTGGGCGGTAGTTTCGTTCGTTACCGCAAAGACCAAGTCATAGCACTCAGGAGCGGTCAGAAATTTCGCATACCCGATCAATTGGAACGAAGCTGGTTCGATAAGATTCGGGATTTTGTGAATTTTTATAGTATCTACATTTTGCTTTCCATTTTGCTCGTTCTGCTCGTCGTGTATTTCATCAAGCGCTAATTCTTGCTGGATGGTTTCAAATTTGAAGTTGCTATAGCCCACAAATTTTTATGGATGCTCCCTTTCAAATTGGAATTGATATTGTCAACGTTCGACGTATGCGCAAAGTCATCGAGCGGCAGGGAAAACGTTTCTTGGATCGTATTTTTACCAAAGCAGAACAAGCCTATTGTGAGCCGAAGCGTAACAAGTTCGAAAATTATGCAGCGCGCTTTGCTGCCAAGGAAGCGGTCATCAAAGCTAAGAAAGGTGGCCGGGGCCGGTACGCCTTTCGGGATATCGAAGTGGTGCGAAATATGATGGGAGCGCCTTCGATTAAAATTAGTGCTGAAGCGCGGAAAAAGCTCAAGATTTCTTCAGATGCAAGTTTTGAGCTGACGATGGCGCACGAACGGGATTTTGCTGTGGCCACGGTTGTGATGTTCGAAAAATAGAAGCGTACAAAAACCAGATTACAGAGTACAGATTTTAGTAATAGAGTTTAATGTTTGGATTAGAAAGTTTTCTTGACTTCGAATTGGATCGAGTTTTCGGTTCTAGTTTTTGTACTCTGGTTCAGGTTTCTATGAAGGGCTTATTTGGCAAGCGTGCCGTCCAGTGTTTCAAAGACAATCGTAACCAGAGAACGACATTTTGGGCATTTAATTTGTTTGAAGGCTTGAATGTTTTCGTGTTTGGGGCGGTACATGATTGAAAGAATTTTCGTGGAGAACTTCGTTTCATCCCCATTCCACTGGCATGCCGAACACGTGTAAGAAGGTTTATCCATTATTCACCTTAGGTTACGTAAGAAGGTATCGGCCAGTCCTAGGCGAACTTGAATTTGAATCAATTATTCCTACCAGTTTGCGTCCATTTGAAAACTGATTTTGCTACATATCATATATGTATGGTTTTAGGGGGGTTTGTATTACTAGTACGCTGTTTCATAAGTTCGAGTGATATTTCCAACCGCAAGCGGTTGCCCGGTATAAGTCCACTTGAAGGGATGGGCCCGATGCTCGTTGTAATCTTGAATGTAATCGAGCACTTTGTTTTTTAAGTCTTGATTGCTTGGAAAACTTCCTCGCCTGAGAATATCTCTTGAGAGGAAGGAAAACCAGATTTCAACCTGGTTGAGCCAAGAAGCATGGAAAGGAAGAAAATGAAAGACAATCTGTTTGTTCGGTTTTTGAAGAATGGTTTTCCTTTCTTCCTGAGGGGTGGCTTCCCAATCAAGCCCGCAGAGTTTGGTCACAAGCTTTCTCACTTCTTCTGTCATGTGCGTTTTCAGATTGTCCAAAATCACATGAATTTCGGTTCCAGCACTTTGGTATTTTTCTGCAATCAGATTCAAAAATTCACAGAACTCTTCTGCCCGGTGGCGGTTAAACACCTTGCCCAAAACTTTGCCTGTATGAGGGTTGAAAGCTGCAAAAAGCGTCTGCGTTCCATGACGAATGTACTCAAACTCTCTCAATACAGGATTTCCCGGAATCATTGGTCTGTCTGGATGAAGGCGCTCAAGCGCTTGCATCCCTGTTTTCTCATCGATGCAGAGAACAACACTTTCCGGCGGAGGCTCCAGATAAAGTCTCACGATGTTAAACATCTTTTCTCGAAAGAGCGGGTCTTTGGAATTCAGCCAATACTTCCATTGCCAGGGCTTCAAAGCAGCTTCTTTGAGCCACCTGTGAATCGTTGCGATCGAAATCGATTTGACAATTCCTTGTTCAACAGCCGTGCGCTTGAGTTCTCTCAAGCTCCAAGCTTCAAAAGCCCTTCCGACTTTTCTTGGTGGTTTCAGAAGCAGCTCAATGAACGCATGCTTTTCTTCAGGAAAAAAAATCGCTTGGCGCCCCTTCTCGCGGAAGGTCTTTCAATCCCTGAAGTCGATCTTTCAGAAACCGTTTCCGCCATTTTCCAACGATGTTTTTATGAATTTTCAAATCTCTGGCAATTTGAGCATTGGAAACACCTTTCGCCGCCAGAAGAATCGCCTGTGCTCTCAGGACCTCCCAGTGAGGGAGCGTATAACAGCGCGTTATCTTTTCAAGACCTGCTTTCTCATCCAGTGTTAATTCAAGCGGAGTTAGTCGACGTCCTTTCACGGGAATCACCTCCCGAGAAAAGGAATCGGCTAAATGTCACTCGAACTTATGAAACAGCGTACTAGATCTTGGGTGGATGGTTAACATCTGATTTAAAATGCCGAGGGCGGGGGTCGAACCCGCATGACCTTGCGGCCACTGGATTTTGAGTCCAGCGTGTCTGCCTGTTCCGCCACCTCGGCTAATAATTTGGTGGACCGGAGGGGAGTTGAACCCCTGACCTCCACAATGCCATTGTGGCGTTCTCCCAACTGAACTACCGGCCCGTTTTCAAATTGATAGTTAAGTGTCTATTTATGGGTAACGGGCACAGTCCCGATTTCCGATTTAATTCACCTGGCTTGATTAATGATAATCGGGACCGGCCCACTTTCAATAAATATTTAAACAACTATTATATCAGTAGTAGGCACAGTACTGATTTCAAATAAATAGAATCGATTCTCTTAATGAAAATCAGTACCGGCCCAACATAAATGATAGGAAAGCTTCAACAATTACCATAAGGATGTTTGGAAATCAAGCCTTCTTAATGAGGTAAGAAAATGAAACGTCTTTTCCTTGGGTTACTCTTAATCGGGTTCGCGTTTTTCGCAGGAGCCCAGAAAAACGCCGTTTTTGGGCTTTTCGGGTTTCTCGTATTTTTTACGCTTGGCGTCACACTTATTATTGAAGGATATAGGAAGAAATGATCGGCAAAGGTAGTGTTGTTACACTCTTTCCCGTATGTTAAAATCTTAAGCTCTTATGGGGATGAAAGAAAAAGCATATCCATTTGATCAGATTGAACCTAAATGGCAGGTTCATTGGGTTCAAAACAAAATCTTCCGCGCTTTCGATCCCGGTGAAAAGGGAAGTGATAAACCAAAGTTTTACGTTCTGGATATGTTTCCCTATCCTTCAGCTGCTGGTCTCCATGTAGGTCATTTGGAAGGTTATACCGCCACCGACATTGTTGCCCGCTACAAACGGATGAAAGGTTTTAATGTCCTTCATCCCATGGGCTGGGATGCGTTTGGACTTCCCACCGAACAGCATGCCATTGAATCAAAGATTCAGCCACGCACCGTCACGAAAAGAAATATCGATATCTTCAGACGTCAGATTCAATCTCTTGGTTTCAGTTATGATTGGGACCGTGAAGTAGATACGACCGATCCTAATTACTACTGCTGGACGCAATGGATTTTCCTGAAACTTCATGAAAAAGGTTTGGCTTATGAAGCTGAGATTCCCGTGAATTGGTGTCCTGCCTTAGGAACCGTGCTTGCCAATGAAGAGGTGATTGATGGAAAGTCAGAGCGCGGCGGCCATCCCGTGATTCGAAAACCGATGCGTCAGTGGGTGCTTAAGATTACAGCTTATGCGGATCGCCTATTGGAAGACCTTGAGGGACTGGATTGGCCGGAATCGATTAAAGAAATGCAGCGGAATTGGATTGGGAAATCGGTCGGAACCGAAGTGGAATTTGAGATTGCTTCGTCGCCTGCGGCTTCTCGCAATGACGTCATTGCGAGCGAAGCGAAGCAATCCAAGCAATCAATCCGCGTTTTCACCACGCGTCCTGATACTTTATTCGGAGCGACTTATATAGTGCTTGCTCCCGAACATCCTTTAGTTTCAAAAGTGACTACCAAAGATCACAAGAAAGAAGTTGAGCGGTATCAAGAAGAAAGCGCGAAAAAATCAGATCTTCAGCGAACCGATCTTGCCAAAGAAAAAACCGGAGTGTTTACAGGTGCTTACGCGATTAATCCCGTCAATGAGCAGAAAATTCAGATTTGGATTGCGGATTATGTTTTGATGAGTTATGGAACAGGTGCGATTATGGCCGTTCCGGCGCATGATGAGCGCGATTATGAATTTGCTAAGAAGTTTAAACTGTCGATCGTTCCCGTAATTCGTGAGATTGCTTCGTCTCCGGCAGGGAAAGTGAAACAATCCCAAGCCGAAGGAGCCGTTACCCCCCACCTTAATCCTCCCCCCGCTAAAGCGGGGGGAGGTAGGGAGGGAGGAAGTGAATTTACTGGAGTCGGTATCTGTTTTAATTCCACAGCCCCGGACAAATCTTTTTCGATCGATGGTATGAATAGCGATGAAGCTAAGGAAAAAATCACTTCGTGGCTTGAACGAAAAAAAATAGGAAAAAAGGCGATCAATTATCGATTGAGGGACTGGCTCTTCAGCCGCCAAAGATATTGGGGGGAACCGATTCCTATGATTCATGTGGATGAGAAACCAAAGCCGCTCGCAGAATCTGATCTTCCGATTATACTTCCAGAAGTGGAATCTTACGAACCAACGGGAACGGGGGAAAGTCCGCTCGCTGCGATTAAGCAATGGGTTGAAATCAAAGACCGCGAAACGGGAAAGTTTGCGCGAAGAGAAACGAATACCATGCCGCAGTGGGCGGGTTCATGTTGGTACTATCTTCGTTATCTCGATCCCAGAAATGGTAAAAGGTTAGTTGATCCGAAGAAAGAAAAATATTGGATGGCAGTCGATCTTTATGTCGGTGGAGCAGAGCATGCAGTGCTTCATTTACTTTATGCTCGTTTCTGGCACAAAGTGCTTTACGATATCGGAGTTGTTTCCACGAAGGAACCATTCCTTCGTTTGGTGAATCAAGGAATGATTTTAGGTGAAGACAATCAAAAGATGTCAAAGTCGCGCGGTAACGTTGTGAATCCCGATGAACTCGTATGTGAATATGGCGCTGATAGCGTCCGGCTTTATGAAATGTTTATGGGTCCCTTGGAGATGGTGAAGCCGTGGTCCACGAAAGGGGTGGAAGGAGTATACCGTTTTTTGGGCCGTGTCTGGCGACTCGTGATTGATGAAAGCAGTGCGATTAAAGATGCTCAACCTCAAGAAGAAGAATTGAAAATCTTACATCGCGCGATTAAAAAGGTAACGGAAGATCTCGAAAGTTTAAAGTTTCACACTGCCATTTCGGCGCTCATGATTTTCGTCAATGACATCATGAAATTAAAAACCAAATCGCTTAAGACAATGGAAACATTTGTCCTGCTCCTCGCTCCTTTTGCGCCGCACGTTGCGGAAGAACTTTGGCAGCGGCTTGGGCATAAAAAAAGTTTAGCTTACGAGCCTTGGCCAATTTATGATGAACAATATTTAAGAGAAAGCGAAGTTGAGATTGTAATTCAAGTGCTCGGCAAAATTCGTTCACGCATGACGGTTCCGAAAGGAGTTAAGGAAGGAAAGCTTAAGGAAAAGGTTTTGGCAGACGAAAATGTTAGGAAATGGATTGACGGAAAACAGATTCGGAAATTGATTGTGGTTCCGGATCGATTGGTCAATATTATCGTTGATGAATAATGCGAAACGTCCAAATTAAGCAAAATCAAGTACAAGTCGGCAATACCAAAATTCCTCTTTTGAGTGGGGAAGTTCATTATTGGCGCCTTAATCCGCGCTATTGGGAAACCATTCTAAATGAAGTTCGTCAAATGGGAATTAAAGTCGTTTCCACTTATATTCCCTGGGATTATCACGAAGTCAGACGCGGGCACTTTGATTTTTTGGGAGAAACAGATGAAACTCACAATCTCAAAGGGTTTCTCGAGCTGACACGGCGGAAGGATTTCTGGCTGATTATCCGACCCGGCCCTTATATCTATAGTGAGTGGCCTAATGACGGAATTCCATCGTATGCTTATAAATATCACCGGCTTCACCCCAAATTTTTGGAGCATGCAGAAATCTACCTCAAAAAAGTTTGTCCAGTTATCAAACCTTTTCTTGCCTCCAGAAAATCGGGCCACATCATTCTTTTACAAGCGGACAACGAAATCGATCCATGGCCTGATGTTTTTGGACATCAATATGGATTGAGTGGCAAACCGGGCCTCTTTCAAGAGTTTCTGCGTAAGAAATATCAAGATGACATTCATGAATTGAACCGAGCCTGGGCTTCCGAATACCGGAGCTTCAATGAGGCTGGTCCTTTCATTGCCTGTATGCTTAAGGAAGAACGGGGCCTTCCGCTGAAAGGTGATCGCGAGCTCAAGCGCAACTTGGATTATTTTGAATTTAAGTACCATTACGCTTACCAGTGCGCCAAATGGTGCGTCAATGTGTACCGCAAACTAGGCATCGACATTCCCATTTATTTAAACCTGTATCCATTCTTTTATGCTCACGATTGGGCCAAGATGCAAAGTACCTCTGATCTGGTTGGAGTTGATCTTTATCCATCGAATGAATTGATGGAAGATGAACATGAACAGCGCAAATTAATCGATAAGGTACGGTTCCTCAAAAGTGTTTCCAAGGTTGCCTATATTGCAGAATTTGCCTCAGGCGTTTGGCATGCCCGTCATTATGAATCAGGAGTATTGACGCCAAATCATTACCGATTGATCACACTGACGGCGCTTTTGGGTGGCGTCGTAGGATGGAATTGGTACATGTTGGTAAATCGCGACAACTGGTACATGTCTCCCATTAATGAATGGGGAAGAAGGCGCACTGAACTTTACGATGTGTTTAAAGGTTTGGTCCGCGCTTACCAAATGATCAAACCACCGCTTTTGACCAAGATGACTGATATCGCCGTCACGTTTAACCCGCTTCAATATGCGGCCCGCACGCTTTCACCGGACAGCTTGATTCTCACTTCTCTTTATGAAGCGGATATTGATTATGATCTTTTCGATCCGAAGCTTGGACCTAGCCAAAGAAAAATTGTTTTTTATTCCGGTAATCAGTGGCTGAGTCGTAAAGCTCATGAGAATCTGCGCGATTATGTAAGATCAGGAGGTATTCTGGTAGCTTTTCGAAATTATCCGCGCAAGGATGACAACTTTGACCCTTGCAATGTACTGGGTTTTCACGATCCCAACAAAATTTTGTTTGAATTCCGAAAGCGTTTTACATTTTCGCTCGCCAAAGGTCATAGAGTGGACATGGTGAGTTCTATATATAGTTTTAGCCACGTTTCCGGAAAACCCATACAAGCCTCATTCGGCAATTATGGAATTCATACGATTGGATATTTAAAGGCGCTTGGAAAGGGGAAGATCCTTCATTTAGGAGTTGAGCCCACCAAGGAACTGCTTCTTGAAATTTTGCGGTTTTTTGGAGTGCCTTTTTATTCCAATTCACCAACTAAGGATGTGAAGACGGCGCTTTTTAACCGTGGAAAGCAATATTATATTGTCGCGGTGAACAACGGTCGTGAGGACAAAAGCGTGACCGTCTCATTTGTGATTCCGGGGAAGAAATTTAAGCGCTTCCGTGTGACCGATCTGTTTGATCGTCTAAAGCAGGATTACATGTACCAGCATGCCAAAGCTTCTTTTAGTGCTGAAATTTCACGCAAAGACGGCCGGATTTTTGAAATCAAACCGATTTCCTGATTTTTTTGATTTGAAAAGCGATGGATCAGATAAAGTGGTTGCCAAGGACAAAGGGCTTCTGTATAATTGCCTCTATCAGTTTTTCCCTCATATAAAATATGTACGAAGAATATTTTGGGTTCAGAGAAGCCCCGTTCAATGTAACGCCCGACCCGAGATTTATTTTCTTCAGTCGAAAACATCTTGACGCTTTTTCTTGCCTTCTTTATGGAATCGAATCGAGAAAAGGATTTATCCAGATTACCGGTGAAATCGGGGCAGGGAAGACGACACTTTGCCGAGCTGTTTTAAATAAGTTGAAGGATAGTCCAACCCATACGGCTCTCATTTTAAATCCAAGACTTTCCGAGCTTTTTTTGCTTCGTGCGATCGCTGAGGATTTCGGTATTTTCCTAAAAGCGCGGAATAAAAAGGAATGTTTTGATGGTTTGAACCGTTTTCTCTTGGAAGAGTTTCACAAAGGGTTCAATACCGTTTTAATCATTGATGAAGCCCAAGATCTGACGACCAAAACTTTGGAACAGGTGCGTTTGTTGTCTAATTTGGAAACAAATCGTGAAAAACTCATTCAGATTGTATTGGTCGGACAGCCGGAATTAAGGAATACATTGGATGATCCCTCTCTGGCTCAATTGAGGCAGAGAATTGCGATCCGCTTTCATTTGACCGCCCTTGATCGAAACGAGACGGAGGAGTATATTCTCCATCGGTTAGGTGTTGCAGGGCTCGTGGAAGAGCTTAATCCATTCCTTCCGGAAGCGATTGATTTTATCTATGTGCGTTCAAATGGGGTTCCGCGCGTGATCAATAAGCTCTGCGACAGATCTCTCTTAGCCGCTTACGCTCGTAATTTACGATGCGTGGATGAAAAGCTTGCGGAAGAAGCATTCAGTGAATCAGAGGGAGTGTCTGTTTCATGAGTATTATTACCGATGCGCTTAAGAAAGCAGAACAAGAGCGCGAGTTAAAAGCAAAACGAACGGCAGAAGACACTAAAACAGTTTTGTCTAATGAAACAGTAGAAGTTAAACCTGTGGAAGTGCTTCTCGAGCAATCTCACATCGTAGAAACTCATATTGAGCAAAGCGTTCATCCCACAGGGTTTGAAGGAACAACTTCTTTTCACAAGCCGGGTTGGTTTTCCTCGCCCCGGTTTCGGGAAACAGCAATGATATTCCTTATCGTTGGGATCGTAGTCCCATGTTTGTCCGTCTTGGTTTTGTTGCCTTCCTGGCCAGGGCTTGACGGCAATGCTTCAATAGTCTGGCATTCTTTTTGGAATGCGAATCTTTTTCAAATTCCGCGGATGTATCAACAAAACGTTTTGTCGGCGAAGCCACAAAATTTCAATGGGAGCGGTGTTAATTTGCCGTTCAGCTTGTCCGGTATTTCTTTTCAAGGTGAGAACCGTTATGCCATTGTCAACGGCGTCATCGTTCAAAAAGGAGATTTGATTGATGGGGGACGCGTGAAAGAAATTTTAGGACGAGAAGTCACTTTAGACACAAAAGCCGGAGAAATTAAGCTCAAACTTATGTAATCGTTTTACTCTTTTTTACAAAACCTTCCCTTCCTCTCCGCAACAATCCAACAATTTAGAATTAGGCTATCATACCCCGCGTTTGTGAGGTTTTGCTTGAAGAAAACCTTTTATTATCAAAACCAAATTGTTTTCATCTTCGCATTGATCTTATTTCTTTTGGTTACCGTCTCGTATATCCAGAAAAAGGTGGGTCATTTTTCTTATGTCGAACTTGTTCGTACTTCCTGAAAACTCAAACGAGAAGCGTCGGCTTGCCTTCATTCAGCCTATTTTCTTCCTACCCGTTGCTTTTTCAATCGGAATTTTGGCGGCGCGTTTTTGCTTACCTCCATTCTTTTTAACAGCACTATCTATTTTTTTCGTGCTCGTTGCTTCGGTATTTTTCATGCGAGACCCTCTCTTTATCCTCTTAAGTGTTTTGGTATTTTTTGCGATTGGGATACTTTTTGGTGTTAACGATCGTGCCATTTCAAATCATGACATCGGGCTCGCGGCTCCACAAGGAACCCTTGTTTTGGAAGGAGTGGTTGCCAGTGTCCCGGAAACGGTGGTTAAAGGAAGAAAGGAAACGGTTTCATTTGTTCTTGAAGCGCATGATTTTTTTCGGAAGGGTTTTTCGCGCGAAGTCAAAGGTAGAGTCCAAGTGTTTCTTTATAATCCAGGTCGAGTGCTCCACTTTGGAGATCGATTGAGACTCCGCGGCACTCTTGAAGCTCCGAAAGGAAATCGAAATCCTTATACTTTTGATTATGGCCGTTATCTTGGGCAAAACGGCATCACACGGATTTTCAGAGGAATCGGTAAATTCTCAGTTGTGCGTCAAGGGGAAGGTGAGGGCAACAAGTTATTTTTGTATCTGAATCACTTTAGGACTTTTCTCGATGGACGAATCAAGCAATTATTTCCCTCCCCTTGCCATGAATTGGCAAGTGCGCTTATTCTGGGGTTTAGAAAGAACATCCCTCGCGACATTCAAGATGCTTTCATTAAAACGGGAACAGCTCATCTGATTGCCATCAGCGGGCTCAATATTTCACTTGTAGGCGGTCTTTTTTACTTTTTAATAAGTCTCTTGAGGCTTCCGCGAACTTTGAATTTAGGGCTGACCATTATTTTCATTGCAGTCTACACGATTTTGGCCGGAGCAAGTGCTCCTGTGTTGCGGGCGGGTGTTATGGGAATCGTGGTCTTGGTAGGTTTTTTGTTGGGTCAGGAACGAAATTTAAAAAGTGCTTTCCTTTTCTCCTATTTCCTCCTTTTGGTTTGGGATCCAGGAACTTTATTTACAGCGTCATTTCAATTGTCTTTCATAGCCATGGCTTCACTCATTTTTCTCTTCCCAAAAATTGAAGAAGCCGTTTGCTTACCGAGTCGAGAAGGCGACGGTTTGGTTCTTTCACACAAAGGAAAGTTCTCACGTTTTTTAAGGATTTTTCGTTACCTTCGTCATTCGTTTGCCCAAACGTTATTGAGTTCTTTGGCGGTAACGATAGGTATGTTTCCGATCCTGATTTGGTATTTCAATCTTTTTTCGGTGGTTGGCTTTGTAGCCAATCTAGTGGCCATTCCCATTTGTACGATGGCGATTGCTTCTACTTTCGTTTTACTTTTGCTTGATTTCATTTTCCCACCAGTTGCTCATGGCCTGACATTTGTATCGCTCATTTTTTACCGATTGGAACTTTGGTTCATTGATTGGTTTTCGAAATTTCCGCTCGGCTACTTTTATATCCCTCGTCCCCATTGGCTTTTCTTTGTTTTTTATTATGGCTTTTTGATCGCATGGCTTTTTCTGTCTCATCGGCGCAAATCGTTATGGGTTCGGAAAGCATGTTCGACGGCATTCAGTTTTTCCATCGGCGTTTTTTTGATAGGAGCATCTCCACCCCGTTCGAGTTTTACTTTTTTTGATCTGGGTAAGACGGACGCAGCATTTATCTCATTTTCAAACGGTGCGACCTGTTTGATTAATGCAGGAAGCCATTTCCCAAGCGATCAGGCTTATTGGGTTTTGCGTCCTTTTTTGATGGGTTCTGGAATTCAGAAGTTGGATAGCGTTTTATTGACAAAAGTAGACGGCTGGCATATCGGCGGCTTTCGAACCTTGGCTCATCATGTAAAAATCCAGAAAGTATTGATTCAGTCCGGAGCCAAAGAAGCAAATGCTTGGAATAAATATTTATCTTCTGAGCGATTTCGGAAATGGCGGGTTCATCAGGTTTCGGAAGGGGATCAAATTCGATTTGGTTCTGGAGGTACTTACATTCGTGTTTTGGCGGTTTCTCAAAAGGAAATGCTTGCACTTGAAATTGCGGATGGTAAAGACAAAATCCTTTATGTAACTTCGGTGAACAAGGAGGCATTTCAAACGCTGTCTCGATTAAGTACGCTTCATTATGATTTCGTTTTTCTTCCGCATCATGAGTTTGGCATTTCTGAAGATGAAAAAACTTTTCTCAAGCGTTTGTCAGCTCGCTTCGTCATTTTAAATCAAAGGGATCGAACGCAAGAGTTTCGGAGAAAATTGCAATCTTTAATGGATTCAACCTTTCTTTCCCTTGAGGAGTCGGGCGCTGTTCAGTTCCGTCATTCTAAGAAAGGTTGGAATTACAAAACGTTCTTCAATCCTTCAGCTGACATTGCTTCCGATCGCCGAGAGGACCTTGCTTACTAATTTTGAGAATGCTTCCCGAAGTTGACAAACAGCCTTTACAATGATATATTACCTCCTAATACTTTAGAGTTTTCCCTAAGTCCTTAAGAAAGAAGAGGTTATAAAACCCACCCTGATGCGTCATAAGCATTCCCGTTTTCTGTTTATATTGCTCGTCGTCTTATTGTTTGTTCCGAGCGCTCTTGCTTATTGGGTATGGTCTCCAACCGAGAGCAAATTTCTGAGTCCGAAAAGCGAAGTTGCCCAACAAAAAGCGCCCGAAAAACAATTAATCACTTCAAACCAGGCCAATTCTATTGGTCCGGTTGTGAATTCAAACAGCGTTCCCATTCCGGAACTGGTAGTTCAAAAACCGATGAAGGAACAATTTCAACCATTGTTGCCAAGCGAGCTTCCTGCGGAAAATAAGCCTCCTGCTCCGACATGGCTTCAAATGTTAACCGTGGCCAAAGAAAAACTTCTTAAGGGTAAATTTCTGAAACCAAAAAGCGTGGAACCTCAAAAATTGCCCGAAGGCCAATTCTGGTCGCCCGCAGAAGGCAGATTTATTAGTCCGACTACGGCGGTTATTCAAAAGACAGCAGATGAACAATTTCAAAATGCGCTTAAGTTGCAGAAAACGGGGAAAGAAGATCAGGCGATTCGGGAATACCGAAGGTTGGTTCGACAATATCCCCAATCGGCCTACGCTGCCCAAGCGCAATATTTAGTCGCAAGTTACTTTGAGGAAAAAGCAAAGAAGCCTCTCCGCGCAGCACAAGAATATGAAAAATTGATTCGTGATTTTCCACGCAGTGAACAGATTGACGAAGCTATTGATCATCTCTTCAAACTTGGTAATTTGTTCCTGATAGGCGAAAAACAAAAAGTGATGGGTGTTTCCGTGATTCCCGTAACTTCTAAAGCGGTTGAAGCATTTCATTTTATTGTGGAGCACGCACCGTACGGGCTGTATGGCGATCAGGCTCAATTGCGTTTGGGAACGGCTTATCGGAAAATGGGAAATTTTGAAGAAGCGGTTAAAGCTTTTGAAACTCTAATCGCAAATTACCCGAACAGTCCTCTTGTCGACGAAGCTCATTATCAACTTGCCGAAACTTCTTATGAATTATCTCAAAATGTTAATCGTGATCAAAGGGCACTCAGTCAGGCGTCGACGCATCTTAAGGAATTTATTCAACAATACAGCGGCAGTTCACTGGCCGAGCGCGCTCAGATTTTGAAGCAACAATTGGATGAACAGGATGCGGAGAAGAACTACCGCGTTGGTCTTTATTATGAAAAACAGGGGTTTACGGATAGCGCCATGATCTATTACGAAGATGTGGCGAGGCATTATGCTCAAACCGCTTTTGGCAAAAAAGCAACCGAGCGATTCCAGACTTTGAATCAGCCTGTGCTTGCGATGAAAAAAGGCAAAGAGGCGAACGAAAAAAGATTAGCAGAAGTCCGCTCCATGCTTCAAGTCCTTGACCAAGAAGAAGCGCGTAAGGGAAAGGGAGTTAAAGTAGCTCCTGAAACAGCTCAATTGCGCAATCAGCTTCAAGCGGAGCTTGGGACGCTGGCATCGACTCAGAAGAAATTCCAGGAAGAATCGAAAGAAAATTTCCGTTCCAGACGGAAAACGCTGCATGAGCGGGAGAAGAATCTTCGTGGGAAGTTCAAGACCTTTGAAGCGCGGAAGAAATTGTTGAAACAAAATCCGTCTTCAGAATTGGAAGAAGCATTCCAAAAATGGCAGCAATCTTTGCTTAAGGAACAAGAGGAGCTTGCGCGAGAACGTAAGACATTGGGTGCTATGGGAGTGGAATTGAAGGGAGAAAAAACTTTGTGGTTTAGCTGGATACCTTTCTTAGGTGAACCAAAAGTTCCTTCGGGCGATCGTTTGGTTCAATTCCAAGACAAAAAATGGGCAAAATTGGAAGAGCACCGCGATGTTCTGCGCGGGAAACGCGAATCTCAGCAGAAACAATTAGCCGATTTGGCAGCTGAGCTCAAAGAGTTAGATCAGAAAGAATTTGCGCTTGCGAAGGCCACGCCGCTTTTCCAAGAGTTACTTTCCAGTGATCTGAAGAAACAGAAAGAAACACTTAATCAAAAAAGGTCCCAATTGGATCAATCCATTCAGTCGTTTGAAAATGCGAAGCAGGAGTATCGAGCGCAGCATGGAGATGATTTTCTCAAGACGCTCACCCTCGCTTCAAATGTTAAGAATTTAGAATCAGCCGAACAGTTAATTGCCAGTGGCGCTGATCTTGATCAGGAGCTCGAAAAACTCGAGAAGGAAAAAGCATCCTTGAGTGAAGCTTGGCTGGCTCAGAAAGAAAAATTAAGTACCCTTGTGCGGGCCGTGGGCAAAACGCAGGCCGCCTCCACTGAAAAAAAGCCTGAGCAGACGATTCCTTTTCTTGATTCGCTGAATCAAGAAGAACAAGCAAAAGCCATTCGGCTTCTCAAGAAGCGAATGAAGTATTTAGAACGGGAAATGAGAAGCCGTATGGATCAGATCCAGGATTGGCAGCATGAGAATGCCAAACGGATAGATCAGCTGGATCACCTGCTTCATCCTAAAGTTAAATCATACAAGTTGGGTGATACAGCGGGCAAAATGCTGTCGCCGGCTACAGGAACTTATAAGTTGGCAAAAGCATTCCTACTTGGACTTCCCAATCGAGATCGGCAGCTGATTGAAGAAGCAAAAGGAAAAATGGCAGAGCCTCAAAGTACCTTGTCGCCTGAACAAACAAAAGCGATCCGTGAATTGGAAGAGGAAATCGAACTCCAGAGCATTTTAATCCAAGGGCGCGCCAAGGAAATCTCAGATCTCGAAAGCCGTTTAGGCGAGCTTCAGAAAGAGGCAAAACAAATTCCAGATTTTTCTTACCAATCCTTGTTGGTTCCGAAAATTCCTTCTACTTTGGAATATTCACTTACCAGTGCCCGTGAACTTTTGGGTGAACAAAAGCAAGAATCTGTCTTTGTAGATCGTGTCAATCGCCAGACCCGCGAGCTCGAGCGTTTGGAAAATGCCTTAAACGAAACCAGCCAGAAAATCGAAGCGGTTGCTATAGCGATTGAACGGTCCAAACGTCCCGCCCCTCGTCCTGTTTTGGCGAATGTGATTCCTTCTCTTCCCGGCGGTGTCGAGACCTTGCCCACTTCAAGCGAAGAGGAGAATGCTCGGTCGGGAGATGAAAAGCGGACGCAGTCTGAATCTCAATTGGTGCATATGAAAGCTGAAATCGATGAAACAGGAACTCGATATGAAAAGGGAACAAAAGCCTTTGACGAAATGCTCTTCCATTGGTATCAGACCAAAGCTCGCGAGAAATTAGTCGCGCGGTTTCCTGCTGAGGGAAAAGCAATTGTGGACAAAAAGCAAAAGCTTGGCACCAAGCAGCATGACATTGAAACTTCTCTCACCGGTGTGATTCGAAAGGAATATAAAGTGGCGGAGTCCCAGAAAGAATTCTTAGACCAAAAGTTAGCCGAGTTCGAAAAACGATTACACAAGATTAAAAATTCATCCGATCCTAGGTACAGCGCCTTGAATGAAGAGATGATGCGCACCACAGAGATGAAAGATTCGTTAATCCACGACCTGTCCTTTTTGGAAAGCTCCTTGAAAAAGTAAGCCCCGTTAGAAATAGAGATGGATTTTATCGAAAAGTTTTGTATCATTACTCTAGATGCGTTTCAGAAAAATTTCTAACGGGGTTTAAACGAGTAGGATAAGATAAATGAACCGGATGTCATGGATGCTCGTGTTTGCGAGTTTTTGTGTTTTGTCTGGTTGTGGATATACCCAAAATGCACACCTTCCTGGCGATATTAAAACCGTCGCAGTTCCAACTTTTAAAAATGAAATTCCTCCCAAAGATCAGTTTGCTTATCACCCTGGTCTTGAAATTGAATTGACAAACGCGATTCGAGACCGTTTTATCTTTGATGGAAATTTGAAAATCGTGGATGGATCAAAAGCGGACGCGATCTTGGAAGGATCAATCATCTCATACGAACAAGAAGGACTGCGTTTTGACCGTTTGGAAAGCGTTAATGAATATCGGTTGTTTTTGGTGGTTAAGTTTAAGTTGATTGACCAGCGCACGAAGAAAGTGCTGATCGAAGAGCCAAACTTTTCCGGTCGTTCCGAATTTTTTGTTTCCCGTAGTCCGAATGCCACGCGAAGAACATCCGCCAACAGCGCTACCTCTGATTTAGCCAGGAGTCTCGTCGATCGTATTGTAGAAGAATGGTAAGCCCACCACCATGCCGGCCGTAAAACCATTCATTTATTTGTTCACGGGCGAAGAATTCTTAAGGCGTGGTAAAATCGAGTCTTTACTGACCGAGTTAGTCCCAGGTTCTCTGCGCACCACAAATCTTTGGCGTTTTTATGCCGATGATCTCGATTGGTCTGTAGCCCTACCTCAGGCTTCAACGCCATCTCTCATAGGCGGCGCGCAAGTCTTTTGGATTTCACTAGTGGACGAGCTCAAGAAGGGTGATTTTTCAGCTTTTGAATCTTATTGTGCTCATCCCGCCCGCGAAAGTTACTTTGTCTTCGAAGCTGATGAGCTCGCCGCTTCACATCCTTTGGTTAAATTGGTCGGGCGTTTCGGCAAACATTTTCATTTAGGCCGTAAATCTGGAGAAGATGGATTGGAAGCGCTCCGAAATAAGTTAAAGCGATTCGGCAAGGTTCTGACACTGGATGCATGGCAGGTTTTACAGGAGCGTCTCGCCGGTTCGCCGCGTTTGATGGATATGGCCCTTGATCAATTGATTCTTTATGCTGATGGAGCTACGATCGATGAAAAGTCGGTTTTAGAATTGGCAAGTGAGTTTCTCCGTTATGAACCGTTTGACCTTACGGAAGCGCTGGCCAGGAAAGATGTTTCCGAAGCGCTTAAAATCTTTCATTTTTTTTACGAGTTGAATGGAGATATGACCAGCATGGTGGGGTTGCTTCATTGGCAGCTGAAACGGATTTGGCAGGCTAAGAAAATTTTAGCTCACGGCGGAAATCAGGATGAAATCAGCCGCACGTTGAGAATTCCACCTTTTCGGCTCACTTCCTTTCTCAATCAGGTCAAGCGTTTTGATTTTCAAACAGTTGAAAGACTTCTTGAAGCCCTGTGGAAGATGGATTGGAATGTGAAAACGGGCGCGTGCGAAGAATCTGTTGCGATGGAAATGTTTCTAGCAAGTACAGGGGCGGGGTAACTCAGATTCCCTCCCTGCATTATTTTTGTTTGCTCAGCAGTTTTCCAATTCGAGCTTTTTTCCGATCAGCTCGGCGGTGCGGAATGATTCCACGCGAAACCGCTTTATCTAATTTGGAAATTAGATTTCGAGCTTGTTCGCGAGCAGCGGCAGGATTAGTTTTTGCCTGAGCCATCAGCTTTTTGGAAAGGGTATGAAGTTCAGAAACCGCCGCTTGATTCGTGAGACGTTTCTTGATATCGCTCCTTATCCGCTTTGCTGCTGATTTAATATTCGGCATTCGAAATTTCTCTCCTTTTCTGATAAACTGATGGTTCGAATTTTATTCGCCCGTCATCCTGGGACGAAATGTTGTAAAAGAGCGCGTAGACTACCATAGGTTTAAGTGCATGTCAAATACCGTCAACCCATTAGGATCCATTCAGGAAAAGATTCAAGCTCTTCCTCAAACGCCCGGGGTTTATCTCTTTAAAGGTAAAGCGGGAGAAATTCTTTATATTGGCAAGGCCCGCGAACTTAAGAAAAGAGTAAGTTCTTACTTCTCCGCCAGAATGCGTGGCGGATCCATCTCCGGCGGACAGGAAAAGCTGCATTCGCCTAAGATTTCAGTGCTTCTCGGCCGAATTTCTGATTTGGAGATTATAGAAACTCAAACGGAAGTGGATGCTCTTTTACTCGAGGCTCAGCTCGTACACAAACATGAACCTCGTTACAACACTCAACTGAAAGACGACAAAAGCTTTCCCTTACTCAAGTTGACAGGGGATCGATTTCCCCGGTTGGTGGTTACCCGAAACCGAATCGATCGTAAGGCAACGTATTACGGACCTTATACGGATGCAAAACTCTTGCGCGAAGCAGTCCGTATCATCAACAGCCTTTTTCCAATTCGCAAATGCCAAACACTTCCAAAACGGGCTTGTCTTTATTATCACATTGGACAATGCGTTGCCCCTTGTATTAAACCTGAAGTGAAGACTCAATATGACTGGCTCATCAATGAGATTAAATCGTTTTTGAGAGGTGGTCGGCGGAGTTTGATTGATTATTTGACGGAACGAATGAAAAAAGTAGCTTCTGAATATCGGTTTGAAGATGCCCAATTTTTTAAAGATCAAATTGAAGCGCTCGGCTGGTTCCGAAAGAAGCGTTTTGATGTGAAACGTCCGGAAGGTGGGATCGGACTTCGGGGAACCATGGAATTGAAGCAAAGACTGAATCTGGAACGCTTGCCCGAAAAAATTGTTTGCTTTGATGTTTCGAACATTCAAGGAAGCGAAGCGGTTGCTTCAAAAGTTTGTTTTTACCGGGAACTTGTCAATCCCATGGAGTATCGCCGTTACAAAATTAAAACGGTACGCGGAATTAATGATTACGCCATGATCCAAGAAGCCGTGAGGCGGATGATGGTCGGAATCAAAGAAGGCAGGGAAAGCGCGTTTCCCGATCTAATTGTCATCGATGGCGGCCGGGGTCATTTAAATACAGCCAAAGAGGTGTTGGAATCTGAAAACTGCTCAGAAATAGAGATCATTTCGATTGCCAAACAATTTGAATTCATTTATTCACCGAAACTAAAAGAACCCATTGTGTTTCCGCCTGGATCAAGTGCGCTTCGTCTCATTCAAAAAGTAAGAGATGAAGCTCACCGTTTTGCCATTACTTATCATAGACATTTGAGAGCAAAAAAGTTAACCTGCTCCCTCTTAGATGAAATTCAAGGGATTGGCGAGAAACGAAAAAAACTTTTACTGGCTGCTTTTCAATCTTTAGAGGAGCTTCGAGATACGCCGGTTGCAATTCTTTCCCGTATGGAAGGTATGAATCGCAAGACGGCTGAACGGGTCGTTGATTTTTTGAGGTCAAAAGTGCTCTAAAACCTGTCCGGGCAAGGGTTTGACAGTTGTAGTTCTTACTGGTACACTACCTAATGGCGCTTCCTTAAGTGAATAGTAAACAAAGGCCTCCGAATGTCGATGAAGGAGTTGGAGAAAAACCAACAACGACACAGGAGGCCTTGAATGAACAATAGAGATATCGAATGGCGGAGAGAAAAACTTAAGCAGGAG
>OBEQ010038000.1_pt1 | contig 31397 bp, 29 predicted proteins | sample 1670901 | NCBI WGS metagenome assembly OBEQ01 (sample SAMEA104232315, study PRJEB22302) | groundwater metagenome | biome: forest; feature: aquifer; material: groundwater | place: USA | collected 2011-08-07 | depth 5.4 m | reverse complement strand
TAGCATATGAGGGAAGGAGGGTCTCCTTCCCTCATTACTCCTATCCACCTAAAGTTAAAGCAGCAGTGGCAGAACGAGCTTGTCTTGGGCAAAGCCCAAGCCATCGCTTTTAAGCCACTGCTGCTTTGCTTCGTCCTCTGGTAAAAACGGGACTCAGAACGAGCTTGTCTCCGTAAGATAAGCGTAGCTGTCATCTCACTGAGCCATCTCTATTGAGCCAGATTCCGTTTTGCTTTAAAGATGAGAAAGAAAAATTTGTTATACTGTTAGTACTAATAACTTTTTTTATGGATCAAACTCCACTTTCGGCTAAATCCGTTCCTGTTCCTACACAAGACACGCAGCAGACTGGTGTGCAAATTAGTAAACCAGGTACTCATAAACTATCTTATGTATATTGGGCAATTTTTATTATTTGTGCAGTAACTATTACAGGATTTATTGTTTTGCGAAATAAAAATGACGACAATAACCAGGCGGCAGTAAGTGTGGCGATAGTAACTCAACACAAAAATAGTACCAATATATTGCCTGGCCTGGCTTTTATATTTGTAGAACCCGATGGTAACAACTTGTATTTACAAGCATTGGATGGCACCAAGAAAATTCGAGTGGAACCTGCAAATATGCATTACTCTGTCCTTGAAGTAAGCGCAGATAAAAAGTGGGTAGTATATTCATTCGATGGTCCTTCAAAAGAAGACCCGAAATGGTTGTCCTCCGAGCCCGGTTTGGGAATGGTTTCGTTACTTGATCCACATAAGCAGCTAACCATTTTTGAACCATATAAGCAGCAAATAAACTACGGAGCTGCTCACGTGTCACAAAGTGGAAAATTTTTGCAATATACATTTAGTAGCCCTACGAGCTCTGTACATACTATGGGAATAATTGAGATAGCTTCAAAACATACTGTCTTCGAAGATACTCAGGCCCATGACCATTATCAGACCGACTATGAATTTAGGTGGCTAAAAGATGACTCTTTTATTTGGGGTAAAAATAGTGACTTATATACAGGAACCATTACACAACCTGTTGGTAAACTCGTAGCTAAAGATCTAGGAGAAGTGAGCTATTCATGTGGTAATATAGATGAAAGTCAGTTTGCTCCTTTTTGGTTAAGTCCTTCAGGACAGTGGCTTGTTTATCCAAATAATAAAGAAAGTTTTAGTGTAATTAATATTGCCACTGGGCAACATGCTACATTCGGAGCTATTTCTAATGAAGCTCCTTATTGCGATAACATCACTTACACTCATAATATTAAGGTCTTTGATTCTGGAAAAGTAATGCATGACACGCAGCTTGATCGTAAGCTTAATATTTTGAGCCGTTTCGAATTAGATATGCAAACACAGAAAGAAACTAAACTTAAAGAGATTGAGATGGGTTCAGATTTTAAAAATTACTCAGCAGATGACCAGTACTATACGATTCATAACTATTCTCCTACAGTAGGACATACTGGGGCTTTGTTTGATAGTCAAGATAAACAAGTCTGCAAAAACTTGCACGTAGGTTCTCCAAGCTCAACATATGATAGAAAATATTGGATTGGAGACATAGCTTTATTCAGTGATTCACGAGGTGGGCCTGCGTACGGTAAACCCTACGAAGCAACTATCTTGCAGTTGGTGAACCCAAAAACCTGTACGCTGAAAGAAATCTATTATCCTGGCATTAATTCCTATATAAACTCTGTAGTAGAGCTGCCAGTAAATAAGTGGTAACTTACCTCTCATTGGTGGAAGGTGGGTAAGCGGTACTTGTTAACTTTATTTGGTTTGCTACAATGCTAGGCAGGTATGGGCAAGGTTTGTTGCCTTGCCTGCAGTAAACTTAAAAATAGGAGGCTCTATGAGTAATAGGTTATTGTTTCTTGAAATTAGCAGCCCGATTAACCGCAGAAAGTGGAGCGCGGGAAAGTTGATAGTAGAGGCTTTCCGAACAACTGGTTTTTCTGTACTCTCGCTTCGAGATCTGCAGAAGGCAGCAGTGGTTCCCGAGGACGCAGATAATGCTGAAGAATGCTTGATTGAAGATCTGGACTCAGTTACTTTGCTTGCTTCCAAAGCAGGTCGGAAGTGCCCCCCTGACCTGACTTCAGTTATTTTGCCAGTGAGTGTGTTGATTTACTCAGACGAAGATAAAAATCATCTTGATCAGATTCTCACAGAACATTGTAATGCTGTTTCTTACTCAGATTTGGAGTTCCAGTTGCCAGACAATGTTCGCCCTTCATTTAACTTCAGGAATATGATAGCCTCAGCAATTCCTGGGCCTTCGCAAATTGGCGGTGATAACTCCGCGGTTTGTGTTGAGCTGACATTTGTTTCCGTGTAGGCCAGTACCCTCCAGTATGGTCTATACAAATGCGGACAGAAGAATATTCTGTCCGTATTTTATTTGCGCAACAAGTGCAACTTTTACTATAGTATTAACATGTCAAAAAAAGCAGTAACACACTTTAAACAAGTCGATACGCGTATGTATATTCTTGCATTACGAGTTACACTTGGTCGGCTTGTAAAAAACCAAAATTATTTTGAAGCCTTGGCGGTTTCTATTATGTGCCAGCAGCTCTCGACCAAAGCAGCTGATACAATTATTAAACGTGTATGGACATTGGCAGACAAAAAAGGGGGCAGAACTCCAAAAATATTTTTAAAACTAAAACCTAATGCACTACGTGCGTGTGGATTATCTTTTAGTAAAATTCAATATATTAAAAATCTAGCTGAACACGCGCAATCCGGGAAATTAGCTGGTTTAGAAAATTTGCGCGATGAGCAAGTAGTTACACAACTCATACAAGTAAAAGGTATTGGCAAGTGGACCGCAGAAATGTTTTTAATTTTTACCTTGCATAGGCCAGACGTTTTTTCTACGGGAGATTTAGGCTTAAGAAACGCAATTAAGAAGCACTATAAGCTTAAAGACCCTGTAACTGAACAAAAGCTCTTAAAACTCGCTCGTGTCTGGAGTCCTTATAGATCTTATGCAAGCAGGCTCCTGTGGCATAGTTTGGATAACCAAGCTTAGCCTCTTCAAGAAGTTTATTAAAATAAAGCCCGAATGGGCTTTATTTGTTTTTGATTGTTACGCAAGGATTATAAGTGGCAATAATTGTATTATTTTCCTTATAAATAAGAGGTTTTATCTATGATCTATTGACAAAAGTGATAAAATAAGCTATAATTTTGAGTTAAATAAATACAAACAGTTACAGGGTAAGATGTGGCTGCAAGACAGTGATATGGTCAAAAAAATGGTAACCCGCTGACTAAAATTTTTGGGGCGTAAGGTTAACGTATTTTTGGCCAGATCACTGCCTAGCATTACAGTAGGTGGTTCAAAAAAGTGTTCTGAGATTCTCCATTTCAAAGTGACAAGTTAGTTTACATATATAAGCAAACTGGCTCGTCACTTTGAAACTTATTTGAAAAATCCCTTACAAGGGCGCTTGCCCAAGCGAAATTGGGTTGGAGAACAAAGTATGATCACGAATATCAAAGAAGGAAACAGAATCAAGATTGTCGATGGCAAAGTCGTCACCCAGGGATTCCTGGATGCCGAGAAAAACAGGCAGGCGCTGCAGCTGCCGACACAGGATCAGCTCAACGCCCGGGCCCATGCCGCCTTCTACCGTAGAAAGGCGGAGACAGAAAAGGAGCAGAGGAGGATGAGGGCGGAGCGCAATCGCGCCCGCTCAAACAATGCCTTCGCGTAGATCGCGAAGCAACAGGACAAACTACTTTGGTGGTTTGTCCTGATTTTTTATCTATTTCAAAAAACTACGAGTATATTCGTAGTTTTTTTTATTGCACGGTGAATGGAGAAAGCTCTGTAACCACTCCTTCTATTACTTCAAACTTATCTACTTGGGACCATGCAGGGCTACTTCTGCACCAATTTACTAATTCTTCTAAAGCATCTTTGGGGCCTTCTACTTCTATGTATACGCTGCTGTCTGGTTCGTTTCTCACAAAGCCTTTAATTTTTAAATCTTGTGCTTTGTGTAAAATTGCATACCGTAAGCCAACTCCTTGGACACTGCCAAAAAGTTTAATAGTAATGTGCCGGTCTGGACCCCGAGACCCAGCTGCTATTTCGTGTGCTTCGATTTTGTCGTGCATAATTATATTTGGAGGACGAAACCCAAAAAGGGTTTCTCCCTCCAAGGCCTCCCTCATCCAATGTTAATGTGTGAATCGAAATAAATTCGAATTCACACATTTCTATAAATAAATTAAGAGTTAATCACCATTTTTTAGTTGCGTGAGGTCTGCGAGAATTTCTTCGGCATGGTGTTCGGGTTTTACGTGTTCGTAGATCTTGGCAATTGTGCCTGCTTCGTTAATTAAGAAACTTGTGCGGAGTGTGCCCATATAGGTTCTACCCATAAACTTTTTTTCTGCCCACACTCCATATTTTTGTACTACTGTTTTGGCGTCGTCTGCTAAAAGTGTAAAAGGCAGTTTATATTTAGAAGCAAATGCAGTATGTTTTTTTACCGCGTCTACACTAATGCCAAATACCTGCACACCTAATTTTTTAAATGCAGGAAAGTTGTCGCGGAAGCTACATGCTTCTTTGGTGCAACCTGGGGTATCGTCTTTGGGGTAAAAATAGAGTAGTACCCATTGTCCTTTGTAGCTAGACAGCTTGTGTAGCTTGCCGTCTTGGTCGGGCAACCTAAAGTCTGGAGCCTTTTTTCCTCTGATAAGTTTCATAAATAATCAGGTAATGATTTTTTCGCCAGTAATATACCTGCAGCCAGTAGGCCCCATGGTGGCTTCGTGTAGGGTATTGGCTGGAACTTCTAACCGGTCTCCTGGGCGAAGCGTATATGTATCACCCTGCATGCGCATATACATAATGCCCTCTAAAACAATGTGTGCTTTAGTGCTTGGATGTGTATGGTCTGGGTATTGTAGATTAGGTTCGTCTTGATGTACGCCTACGTTGCTAAAGCCTTCTTGTTGCAAAAGTGTGATGTATTCTAATTCACTCATATAGGTAGTATACAGTAATTTCTCAGTAAGCATCTAGCTCTTCAAAGCGTTTACGGCAAGGTTAGAGTTGGTCCATATTTGGCGAGCCACTGCTTGGCCGTTTTAAAATGGGGGTAATATACGCTTACATGTTTCCAAAAAGTGGCCTTGTGGTGTTTATATTTAGTGTGAGCAAGTTCGTGAACAATTACATAATCTATAATTTCTAGAGGTGCCAAAACTAGTCTCCAAGAAAAGAAAAGTTTATTATCGTGGGTGCACGAACCCCACCGAGTTTGAGCTTTTGATATTTTTACTCCTTCGGTTTGTGAATGCATACGCTCTTTCCAATAGCTTACTCGTTCTAAGATAATGCGGGTTGCTTGTATGGTATACCAGTGCGTAAAGTACTGCTTTGCTTTTTTTTGCAGTGTAGAAGAAAGCACAAAGCGTTCATCAGAAAATACAAGTCCCATTGTTGTTTTTTCTTGAATGAAAAGTGGGTAGCGTTTGCCTAAGTAAAGAAACTGGTTGCCTGTTTCAAACCCCTGTGCTACTACACCTAACGTTTTTTTGCGCTCCAGTATTTTTTCCTGTATCCAAGAAAGGCGCTCTTCTATAGAAGCAACAATACGGTTCATAGCCAAACGGTGGGGCGCTCTAATAGTAAGGGTCGCGTCGGGTTCGATAATAAGTGCAAGCGTTTTACGTTTGCTACGCACGAGTTTGAATGGATGCATGGCGTTTAAACACTAAGAACTCTGGATTGCGTCCAGATTTCACGATCAGGTCTTTAGCTGTTTGTTTTGAAGTTTGGCTGATATCCACTCCAAAGTGATGTAAGAATTCATACAAGCTTGCTTTGCGAGAACTTTCTATTTCCATATAAGGGAGCATACCGGGATAGGTGTCTATTTCTATTACGACATCTTTATACTTATATTCTTCACGAAGTTTCTCCCTCCGAGCAGTTACTTCGTAACCAAGTAACTCCAACATTTTTTTGCAGACTCGAGGATCAGAGATCTGTATTTGCAGTTCTTCGTATACTTTGAATTTTGTGTCTTTTTGTTTACGCTTTATGGTAAGTTGATGCACATTTTCCATACTTCGAAGTCGGAGCGTAGAAAATTGTTTGTTACGGGTGCGGTTTTTTGCAGCAAAAAATAAATCGCTCACGAGTTGCTCAGAATACACTTTCTTGGCTCCTAAGCGTTGCAGGCGGTGGATTATTTCTGCCTTAGGTAGGTGGGTAATTTTGAGTTCAATTTCAGACATATAGATACTGTACTATAGGGCGCTTTGTTTGGCTATATAATCAGCATTCCATCACCAAAGCTAAAAAAACGATACTTTTTCTCTAGAGCTAGTTGGTATAATGTAAGCAATTTTTTTCTGCCAATACATGCAGAAACCAGCATGAGTAACGAGCTCCCGGGTACGTGAAAGTTAGTAATAATACTGCTTACAAGGCGAAACGTATAGTTTTCTGTAATAAATAATTGCGTAGAGCCCGATCCGCTCACGAGTTCTCCTTTTTTATTAGCAGCCGATTCAAGTGCGCGTACAACTGTTGTGCCAACTGCAACAATGGGAAGGTTACGTTTTTGAGCCTGTGCTATAAGGCGCACTGTCTGCTGTGGGATAGAGTAGTACTCTTGGTGGAGTGTGCCGGTATCGAGTTGCTCTTGGGTTAATGGTGCAAATGTTCCCAAGTTAACATGAAGAGTGATAAAACCTATCGGATGGCCTGCTGCTCTTAATTTTTTTATAAGTCCTGTTGTAAAGTGTAAGCTCGCAGTAGGCGCGGCAATAGAAGCTGGTGTGTGTGCAAAAACGCTCTGGTATTCTTTTCTGGCCTGGTGTTCTGAGAGAGGCGTATTTTTAATATACGGTGGCAGTGGTGTTGTCCCGTATTTTTGCAAAACAGAAAACAGCTTGCTTAGAGGGAAATTAGGCTGCAGTGTATACTGCTTGCCTGCATGTTTCACTACGGCTAATGTGTAGTTTTTGCCAAAGTTCAATTTTGTGCCAACAGTTAGTTTCCTATCAGCAAGAACTGTGAAAGTTTTTTTGTTGTGGCTCAGATAAAGCAGTCGTACTTTTCCACCGCTTGGCTTGGCAGCAATGAGGCGCGCAGGGATTACCTTAGTGCGGTTAAAAACTACTACCGCACCTTTGGGTAAGTATGTAGGTAGATCACTAAACCGAGCCCAACTAATGCCCTGAGACTTTTTATTATATACCAGTAATTTTGCAGCATCTCTTGGCTTAACTGGCTGAGTTGCAATACGTTCTGGCGGAACGTGATAATAAAAACGTTTTTGTATGCTTTTAAGTGTTGGCATAGAGCATATATTCTATCAAAAAAATAGTTTCTGAAAAAGCTCTTGAAGTAGTTGAGGATGTATGGCAAGATACCTAAGTGCCCACGTGCAAACCTCACAGACACTAACCCCAAATTTTTAGGAGGACTCATGTCAAAAGCCATTCTCTTGCCAGACGAATGCTACGAAACCGTCCGGCAGTTAAAATGCTTTGGCGTATTAGCCGAGGTAGAACCTCAGAAAATCAGACAGCACGGAGACATTGTAGTAGATATTGGATGCGGCGATTGCCATCAGCGGCCCGAATGGAAGCAGTACTTAGCAACTATGTTTAAGTATTTGCATTCACTGACATTAAACGGCGGTGGTGTTGCAATTCCTGTTTTTAGTAAAGCAAATCCAGGTGATATAAAAGGCAGGGCTTTTCTTATGGATATTCCTGGCTCTTTTTTGCTCAAAGGTACTCATGTAGTTTTGGTTACGGGTCATGCTCCGTGTGGGCTTGTTCGTCACCTTAACATTTCGTTGCTAGAAAAAGTAGGCTACTTGGTAGCTGCAAAACACCGAATAAAGCAAGAAATAAGGCCTGAGCATCCAGAGACAAAAGTGATATCACTCTTCCACGTAAACTACGGCCACAAACCAGAACGAAAGCCCCAAGGTATGAAAACCTATATTATAGATGATAGAAAATGGACCCAGTGGTGTACGGAAAAAGGTGATCCCCTGGTTTCGTATAAGCCGGAGTGTAGTAATGGTCACGTGCAAGACGTAGCACTTGCCTGATAGTCTAAGTCGTTTTTAGATAACCCACTTATCTAGAAACGACTTTTTTAATTAATAAAAGACCTTACGAACATGTTCGTAAGGTCTAAGTTTTAAGTTGGGTGTTTAGGAAAACAGCCAACGAAATATTTTTTTGTACATTTTGGTTTGAATTCTCCCGGGCAAGGATGATGCGTGTAGGGCTTTTTGACCTGGGTTAATAGGCTCGGGCGAACAATTAAGGAAATGTCGTTTTACCTCTGCTCCAGTAACTTGGCCAATAACTCCTGCTTGATTAAAAAGTGCTGTATTGCCAAGTGGACAGTCGCAGGGCAGATCGTTATTACCTGTTTCTATAACCCCTGTGTCATTACATGTTTTGCAGATAACCATTTTACTCTCCTGTGCTATTGTGATTATCCAAGTTTTTTGGATTTGCGAATTTCAGCTAAATGAAATACGTTATCGTGCACTGGTTTGGAGCGAGTGGGTGCAGCAAGAATTTTCTTAATTTCATCAAGCTTGCTTCGAGGTATGCGCTTGGTAAGCAGATCGTAGACCACTTGGTGGATCTCGTTCGAAGCGCTTCGGAAAATGGTCGTGTCAGCTGGACCATTTAAAAACACAAACTTTCGCGCACCAGCAACATTAATATCCGGAAGAATCAGGTCGCGGCGCAGGCCTTCGTTTGGATCAAGCTCACTTACAATTTCAGCAATTACTGCAGTAGTAAATGCTGAGCCACCAGCCAGGATAGCATCAACTTTTTCTCGCACAAATTCAGCGTAGCTTCGGTAGACTCTGCTACCGTACTTTGTTTGAAATGGTCCAGAATATCTGCGTCTTTTTCGCATTCAGTTTCCTCCATATAGAGTCTTAAGTGGTGTTTAGAAAACTACAGTTTACAGTGGTGAGAGTACTACTGTAATGATTTTTCTTGTTTAAGTCAATATTGACAAAATAAAAAAAATTTTGTATATTACGCAAAGCATATTTGTTTTTGCAAATAACAAACAACTTCGCCTGTGGGAATTCTGAAAAAAACTTTCGGAAAAATCCAACACCACGGGTAGGGAGGATTTTATGTTAGAGTTTTACAAGGACGGCAACCCAGTAAAGTGTAATCCGATTTTCAAAAACGGAAGAGTGGGTCAGTGTGTTGTACTCACTAATGTGGGTTACAGTCCTGATGCAGATTTGGAAGTAAACCCCTTGGCAGGCTATGCACAACCAGCCATTTTTACCATTATTGGTAAAACTGAACATGCTTACACGCTCAAAGACACGAATGGAAAAATTTTTGTAGTCGCAGACCGCAGTTTCGGGGCTTCGTGTGCCTATTTGTACGATGCGCAGCAGTGGGCTCAGTGGTGCAAAGCCCACGAAGCAGAGAAACTTGCCCGTAAACAAAAAAAGATCGAGCAACTAGAAGCTCAAGTCGATCTACTCAAAAGCATTCTGATAAAGCAAGGGATTCGTGTAGTGACTGTTGAACAAGCAGATGCCCTGGGTTTGAGCTTGTGAATAGTGAGAAACTCAAAAGTTCGTTTTTAAAAAACACCCAGCAACTTCTAGTTGCTGGGTGTTAATCTTTATCAAGCACTTTATTTTCCAAATCTGCGGCCTCGCTCTGCAAAGTCTGCGAGAGCAAGTTGTAGTTCTTTTGGGCCAAAGTCTGGCCAGAGCTTTTCTGTAAAGTAGAATTGGCTATCTGCAGTGTGCCACATAAGAAAGCCGGCACTCCAGTGTGGTTCGCCACCTGTTCTAATTACTAAGTCTACAGGCGGTAAGTTTTTGGTCCACAGTTTATCTTTTAAGTTTTGTTCGGTTGTTGGCAGGTGTTCTTGTTTTAGTTTTTCTATTGCTTCCAGCATTTCCATTTTACCGTCATAGCCAAACAGAATAGTTATGACTCGTTCCTGGAAATCTTTCCCCGCGTTTTCTACACTTTTTACTAATTGGTAAGTTTTTGTTTGTTTATCAAAATCTGCCCACTTACCGATAATATGAATTTTAATTTGGTTTTTAATAAAGCGTTTAAATTTGAGTTCCTTTTCTAGAATTTTACGAAAAACTTTAAACAAAAAAGTTGTTTCTATAAGTGTGCGCTTTGCCAAGTTGTCTACTGAAGCTCCCCAAAACGTAACGTGTGTACAGCCAGAGCGAAACGCTTCTTCTGCTACTTCTTCAAACCGTTTTGCCCCTTCTTCGTGTCCTCGCCAGCCAGGCTTGCCTTGGGCGGTTGCCCATCTACGGTTGCCATCTGGGATAATGGCAATATGTTTTGGAACTGTGTGTGTTTGCATAGGTTAAGTTAAGTATACACCCTTGTCAAAGATTCCCTTTGACAGATGGCTCACTTGTCAAAGGGAATCTTTGACACTTAAGAAGGGTATTGACTAAAATAGGTGATTGTGTTAGAATTGCAAGTTATTCAGTCAGACATTATATAAACAAGCAAAAGTCTAGGGAGGAATTTTTGATGAGGAGAAACAATATTCGCAGTCGCCCTGTTCCAAAGCGGAGCAGGAAAAACGAAGGCGATATTGTCCAGCAAATCGCCATCCCTATAATAATTGCGTGTGTCTTATATATGGCATATGCAACCATTACTCGCAGAGGCCACAGTGTATATGTGGCTCAGGCTGCTACTCCTGGCTCAGTGCAGGTGGTTGTAGAAACTGCCAAGCCTGAAACCCAGAAAGCAGTAAAATCTGCCAGCAAGTCTGTGCCTACCCCTGCAAAACCGTTTGTGGCAAAGCCGGTTTCAACTGATTTTGCCAGCTTACCAGTAAAGCTTAATCGCTTTGGGGCCAGGCTGCCACTTACGCCCGGACACAATCTTGCGTTTGAAACACTTAAGAATGTGCCTGGGGCAAAAGTAAGCAACGCGACTCTGACTTTTTACGGTATTGACCGTAAGAGTACAGGTAAGTCGCCCGGCGACAGAGGCTACGGCATTACCAGAATGGGGTATGATGCTCGGCCCTGTAAGGTAACTGGCCGCTGCGTTTATGCGGCTGCCAACTTGCAGTGGCTTGGTATTAACCCAAACAGTGACTATCCAAAGAAAATTTGGATAGAAGGTTTGGGCTTCCGCCTGGTAACAGATACGGGCAGTGCCTTTAGGGGCACGCACGATCGCTTTGACATTTTAGTGCGAAGCGATACTGAGGCGGATAAATTGGGACGGATAAACAGGCGGGTAGTAATCCTGCCAGACAATTATCCGTTCCCGTTTACTGAATAGATTTCGATTTTGTTCATGGTTCTCCTTTCTTGCTCTCGGGCTGTAGAAGCTCACCTTACGGTGAGTAACTGCAGCTCTTTTTTTACCTGTTTAAAAAACCCACCAATAAATGTGTGGGTTTTTTAAAATTATTGCACTAAGTTTTAATTTTACCCATCTGAACACTGACATTCTTCTAAAGTTTGTTTATGCAGTGGACATGTAGGGCTTGGACACGTACTTGGTTCGGTACGTATAGTACCGCAGGATCCAGGGCAGATATAATGGGCCATGGAAGTTTTGTTACTGGTTAAAATAATACCAGAAATAATTTAAGTCAGCTGCGAAGTACAAGCAGGACAGCGTGTAGCACCAACAGGTATTTTAGTTAAGCAATAGTTACAGTCTTTGGTTGTTGGGCCCTGAGGCTTTCTTCGCAAACGGTTAATTTCTTTTATGACTATAAAAATGGCAAAGGCAACAAGAAAGAAGTCTATAAGATTATTTAAAAACGCGCCGTAGTTAATTGTAGCAGCACCAGCTGCTCGGGCAACTGCGAGGTTTGTGTATTTTGTATGTGAAAGGTTGATAAACAGATTAGAAAAATCTACTTTACCCAGAAGCAGACCAAGGGGTGGCGTAATAATGTCGTTAACTAAAGAAGTAACTATTTTGCCAAAGGCTCCGCCAATAACTACACCAATTGCGAGCTCTAACACGTTTCCTTTTAAAGCGAATTCTTTAAATTCTTTCCACATAGTCTTGTATTACTTGTCGCCATTGTAACCTAGCTAAGGGGTTTTGTGAATAATAATACAGCCTACTCCTAAGAGTAGGCTGTATGTTTACATAAGCTTAAGGGGGTGTTCGTGCAGAAGCCTGGTGTAGTACGCCAGATTACGGGCTAAGTTTTTGGCCATGGTTTTAGTGGCTTCGTTTTGGAGTCTTCTTTCTCTGTCTGTACTTGAAGGCTGTCCTACTTCACCCACCCAGTAGGCGCAGCATTCAGGAGGAAGCGTAAAACCCATCCAAGAAAGCACCATCATAATACTTCCCATTACAGAAAGCGCGCCGTCTTCGCTGCCAGTAATTACAATACCTGCCACCTTATTGTATAGAGCGCTGCGGTGGCCTGCGTGGTATTCTTCGTCAAAGGCATCCAGACGTTCGATTATTCGCTGCATTAAACTGCTCCTCTCGCCCCACCAAATAGGGGTAGCAAAAATGAGTATATCTGTTTCTCTTATTTTTTTTGCAATATCTGGCCAATCATCCGTATCACTTTCTCTAAAGTTTAACCCTACGGGAATTTCCTTATCTGCTAATCTAATACTTTCGGTTTCTGCGCCGTGTGTTTTTAGTTCTGCAAGCACTAAATCTACTACTTCTTGGGTATTAGAAATATCTGGTGCATGTTTTAAGGAGGCGTTTAACACAAGCACTTTAAATGGATCATTATTTGGCATTTCACACGGCGAATGGGTTTTGATTTTATACATAGAGCTTAGCTAGATTAAAAGTATTTAATAAAATAATAAGACCATTGTAGCAAGACTTGCAACTGTCATAAGCAGAGTTACTATCCAGCCCAGGATTTTGTTTACGAGTCCGTTGGCAAACGGGCCCATAACTTTTTTATTACTCGCGAGTAGTACAATAAGCACAAGCACAACAGGAGCAATAATGCCGTTAGCAATTGCAGAGTAGATAAGTGCTTTTATGGGGTCAAGATTAGTAAAATTTATAAGCAAGCCTATAAACATTGCAAACGCAATTACGCCGTAGAATGCGTGTGCTTGGCTTAAAGGGCGGTAGAGTCCTTCTTTCCAGCGCCGCGCTTCAGATAGTGCATATGAAGCAGAACCAGCCAGTACGGGTACGGCAAGCAGGCCTGTGCCAATAATCCCAAGAGCAAATAACAGGTATGCACCCTGACCAGCAAGTGGTTTAAGGGCCTCTGCCGCTTCTGCTGCAGTAGTTATATTTGTAATACCAGCAGCGTGTAGGGTTGCACCGCATACTACAATAATAAAAAACATAACCAGGTTAGAAATAAACATACCAGACCAAACATCTATACGCATATTTTTTACCTCCTCAGTAGTTGTGCCCTGGCGAGAGAGCACTGTGGTTTTACCTGCTAGAATTTGTTCTTCTACTTCTTGTGATGTTTGCCAAAAAAATAAATAGGGAGAAATAGTAGTGCCAAGAATGGCAGTAATCAGCAGTATACTTTCACGCGAAAAAGTAACAGAAGGAATAACCGTGTTTCGTAGTACTGTATTCCAATCAAGATTAATGATAAAGCCAGTTAATACATAGGAAAGTAAAATAAGTGCTAACCATTTTAAATATTTGGCATACGTTTTGTAAGATGTAAAAATTTGTAAACCTAAACTAAGTACGGTAAATGCAACCAGGAGTACACTAAACGGTATTGCTGGCATAAGTAACTGCATAGCTTGTGCCATTGCGCCAAGATCAGCGCCAATATTAAATACATTAGCCGTAAGCAGTAAGAGCGTACAACTATACAGCACCCAGGGAGGAAAATGTCTGCGGGTATTTGCAGCCAAGCCTCTACCCGTAACTAAGCCAATACGCGCACACATTTCTTGTACTACAGACATTAAAGGAAACGTAAAACTGGCAAGCCATAAAAACTGAAAACCATAACTGCTTCCAGCCTGCGAGTATGTTGCAATGCCACTGGGATCATCATCTGCAGCTCCCGTGGTAAGGCCTGGCCCTAACATGTGCCAATATTCCTCTGCTTTTTTTATAGGCAGTGTATACGGAGCTTGTATGTGTGAATTTGCATTTGTGTCGGGAAGATGAGCAGGATCCGGCACAACAATTTTTGGTGCCTGGTACATATGTATAGGTAGTATACACCTAAACACTAGGTACTATCGTGTGAGTACTTAGTTCTATATAATAGGTTTGACAAAGAGTTTAGTTTGTACTATAATTTGGCTGCCTAAATAGGCACGCTCTTTTTTTAAGATTACGGAGGATTTTCAACCTGATACGCACTGCGTGCGTGTCAATTTTCACAGGAGACTGCATGAAAATCAGAAATACAGTTTTAGCTGTAGCGGTTATGATGATTGCTTCAGTTTGCGCTTTTGGGCAAATTGATTGCAATGCTCATGTGTATGACCCAAGCGGAGTGCTTGGGAATAAAACTGCAGACGTTGAGAAAATCGCCACTAAGTATTCATCTGGTGGCTTAACCTTTCGGATCCTGGTCGTAGATACGCTTTCGCAGTATCCGAGCCCTGAAGAAGGCACTAAGCAGCTTTTGTCCACTTGCCCTGAATGGAACAATGGCACTGGCGGAGTAAAATCCGACGAAGTGGTGATTGTTCGGGCTATTGCAGACAAAAGGCTGTACACCTGGCCTGGGGCAAACTTTGCGGATACGCTTACCCAAGATGAAATGAAGCGTGTTCGAGAAGAAGTTATGAAGCCGTACGTAAGTACGGGTGACCTAGCAACTGGTTTGGAGAAAGGCATAAGTAACATGCAGGCAACAGTCTATGTTGGGTATGCGTGGTTCCAGTTTTTCCTTGGATTTTTTTTGTTTCTGCTTGCAGGTTGTGGTCTGCTTTGGGTTGTGTACCGTGTGAAGGCTCGGAATGCAAAACACAAAGCACAGGACAAGGCTCGGCAAGCCTATGCTGTAGTAGTTACCGCAGTAGCGAGTCTGCTCCAAGAAGTTGGCCCTTTGCATGACAAGCTAATGGGTTTTCTGCGGCAGCAGGTGAAAAGTTTTTCAGGCGCAGAGATGCAGGCCCTGATCGGGGAGCTTGCTTCTATTACTGCAACTTACAATGCTGCGAATGCAGCGTATGTGGAGTTGTCTAATAACTTAGAAACTCCAAACGCGTATGATCAGGAAAATCTCAGAAGCACTGATGAGTACGATGAAGCCAAGAAAAAGTTTGTTGCAATTCAGCAGCAGCTCACGCTTGCCAGTACTGCGTATGGCACTTTTGACAAAAAGATTCATAGGCGAGTAGATATGGTCAGCGATGCGCTGCAGCAGATTTTAAAAACTGCAGAGACTGTGCAGGCCTACAAACAGCGCAGTGAACAACTTGCAGGTACTGATACTGCAACTCTTGATCAACTGCATCAGGCTGCCTGTGGATTGATTACACAAGCTCAAGGCCATTTTGAGCTTCGTGATTTTGAAAAGGGTTCAGTAGCTTTAGTGGAACTTGAAAAAGCAGTTGAGGTTTATACAGCTGCTGTGTCTGCAACCGAAAAAGCAGTTTCTGTGGACGCTGACTATGGTCAGCGGGTGCTGCGGTCGTTCAATACTTCACGGCTGAACGTTGTGAGAGCTGAGGAGTATATTAATACTCATGCTGCTGATTGCAGCGAAGGACCAGGATTTCATTTAAGGGCAGCAAAAGCTGCGTTGGCTACAGCACACAACATCTTTAGCCAAACCAAGCCGGACCATCACCTTGGTTCGTTGGAACTGGAAAAGCTGGATAGCAGCATCCTGGCTGCGATGAAGGCAGCAACAGAAGACGTACGCACCGCTGAGTTTACCCGGGCTGAAATTACCCGGCTTACTACAGAGGCTGCACATGCTGTTGAGCAGGCCAGAGTCATCATTAGCAATTTTGCTGATGATGGCGGGAAGAAAGCGAAGCAGTTTTACCTTGAAGCAGAAAAGTATGCCAATGCTGCAGGCGCTTTGGGTATTTCTGAGGCCGATGTGTTAACTAACCTCAGAAAAGCCAAGGAAAATGCCAATTCTGCGATTCTGCATGCGAACAAGGAAGTGCTGCCAAAGCAGCGTTACACAGCTTCGGGTGGCGGTAGCAGGGGCGGGTCCGGACGGCGTCCTTCTGGTGGAAATGGAAATATGCTTCTCGCGGAAGCCAGAGTCGCAGCTCAGGCTACTCGAGGTATTCGTATCCCAGCGCAGAGTTTGAACCCGGCAGAGTAGAATTTGAACCTGGCTATTCCCAGCCTCAGTCCTCAGGCTACTCCACTGCGCCTTCAGCACCACAGAACAATGATGACAGTGACAGATCTGCACCAAGCCCAAGTTACCAGTCTTCAAACGATACCCCAACGTTTGGGACTAGTAGCGATACTGGTTTGAGTAGTTCGCCGGATACAAGTAGTTTTGGCGGTAGTGACATGTGATCAGGTTGATTGGGCGTAGCAAAAGGCTTAGTACATGAATGTGTACTAAGCCTTATTTTTTATCCTAATTTTATTTCACTTACTACCTTTCTTCTGAGTTGAGAAGAAATGTGGTAAATCTAGTTTTAAGTTTTTCGCATGTGCTGCATAAAAAAATCTAAGTTTGCGTCAGTCTTTTTATGGGGATTAAAAATATTTAATGGATCAAAGAATTTTTTTACTTCAGCAAATACAGTCAAAATTTCTGGGCTATACATTTTATGTAAATAAGGACCGCGTACAATGCCATCGTTGTGTTCTGCAGTAATTGAGCCGTGGAATTCTCGTACCAAACTAAATACTTCTTCAGACATTTCCAGTACTGCTTTACGTTCAGCTTCGTCTGCTAAATTCATAAGTGGCATAATATGGAAGTTTGCATCACCTGCGTGCCCGGCAATGGTATACGTAAAGCCATTGTGTTTGGCAAAAATTGCGTTGAGTCGTGGTAGGAATTCGGGTAACTGGTCTGGATGCACAACAATGTCTTCTATAAAACACGCAGACACTTTACCGGGGCTGTGGGTACGAAGCAGATTGTAACTCTCGCGGCGAATGGTCCAATATTTTTTTGCTTCTTGCTCACTTTTAGCTAAATGGGTTTGTGCACCAAAACTTTCGTGCACTTCCCTGGCTGCGCCTTGTGCGTTTGCCAGTACTGCTCCTTCTGTGTTGCCAGTAAATTCTGCCAACAGTACTAATTTAGGCATACCACCAGTAAACGACATCCATAGTTCTGGTAAAAATTGCCACAGTAGCCGCAGAGTTTTACCACCCATTTTTTTCATCATCTCTGGCAGAAATGTAAGCGCAAGTTTTAAAGTGTGATCATCGTAGAGTTCAAAACTTTCTGGCTGGTGTTGTTTTATAGTGCCTACAATTCTACCCAAGCTATGTTCGTCTGGTAGGAGGATAACCAGTAACTTGGAATACGGTTTTGGCTGAATAAGTTTAAAGGTGGTACGAGTGATAATACCCAAGGTTCCTTGTGAGCCCACAAATAATTTACTGAGGTCAAAAGTTTTTTTATCCCACACATCCCAGAGTAAGTATCCAGCAGAATTTTTAGAAGTACTTGGTTTGGAAGCCCCAATAAGATCGAACTTTTTTTCTAGCAGATCGTGCATAAATCGGTACACTTCGCCTTCAAAGTTTGCTTGTTGCAACTTTTTTTCAAGTTCTGTGGTATTAATTGGGCCAAACGTATATTCTTGTCCATCTGCTAATACGACAGCCACATCTGTTACCCAATCTTTAACTTGGCCGTAGGAAAGTGATTTTTCTCCTCCCGCATTGTTGCCCACCATGCCACCAATAGCACAAATGGCGCGGCTTGCTGGATAGCTGGGCATAAGCCAGCCATCTTGCAAAGTTGCTTTTTCAAAGTCGCGGTAGTAACGCCCTGGTTCGCTCCATACACTACCATTTTCAACTACGCCCATGTGGTTCATGTGCGTAGTAAAATCTAAAATAATAGAATCGTTAATACTGCCGCCTGTCATGCATGTGCCACCTGAGCGAGCAGTTAAGGAAAGCTTTGGATTAGAAATTTTTTCCTGACTTACATATTTAACCAGACGTTTAATGTCTTCTGTGTCTTTTGGATGTACGATTACTTCTGGGGTAATTTCAAAGATACTGGCATCGCGACTGTAGTGTTGTAAATCTGCTGGTGCAGTTGAGACTTCTCCGTGCAAAATTTCTTGCAATTTTTTTGTTTCCATAACTTTATTATACCATTCTTGAATCCAAACATTGACAAAACAACATTTGAGTGATATAATGCGCACACGCAAAAGTGCGGCTGAATTTTAGAAAAGTCGCGTTTAAAAAAACGTCTGTGCGGAATGCCAGACTTTGAGTGCTTTGGCGGAATGCCAAAGGAGGAAAATATGAAAGAAAAGAAGCATAAGTTGACTAAGCTTGAATCTTTAGCTGAGCAATACCCACTCCTTACAGAACTGCAGTATCTGTGGCGATGGCGTAAGCATCGTAATGGTAAATGGCAGCCCCCACTTATTCATACTCAAGTCCAAGTTGCAGATCTGGATACTATGCACTTGCAAGCTCGGAACATTGAATTTGGCAGCAGGGCGTATGTTGAAAGAGTAAACGGCAACAGAGGGCTTCGGACCCAATATGTTATTGCCGTAGATAAAAACGGAAAAGAGTTAGGTAAGCTTTGGTGGAGCCGTGGTCAGTACGAAAAGTATCTTAAAGATATTTTTGATGAAGTTCCTGAGCACCTGGTGTCTCACTTGATATGGATAAGTGCGTACCGCTGGTGTAACCCCGTTAGCCAAAAAGTAGAACGGGAAACTGACCAGGTTATGGGTACGCGCCGTATGGGCAACGAACTCGATGTGATTATTTTCCGAAAGCCCAAAGGCAAGAGTTTTTCGGAACTAGTTGCTGAAGCAATAGCAGCTAAAAAGGAACGCGAAGAAGCGTATCTGTATCCGCCTAAGGAAATGCCGGTTTTGCCAGGCATTGAGCAGGCTTTACTGGACGGATGCAGGATTCACGCATTTGGCTCGGGTGGTGGACTTCGGGTGGTATCAATTAGTGGGCCAGGTGGTGAGCGCCGGGGCTACGGTGAACATCCACACGTGGAGACGGCCCTTGACCATGCAAGCCAAGATTATTTGTTGGGTGGTGAAGATTACAAAACCCAGTATGGGCCTAAGGGACGCTATATCCACTACTTAACTGGTGCTACGCTGCCTACAAGTAATATTGATGCATGGGTGCGCTGGGGTAGTACGTTTGATGCGTGGCGCGAAGGGGAAGAAGTAGTTTTCCAACTTGATGGCTACCGTGAACACCATACTCCACAAGAAATTTGTAATTATGTGCTTGCAACCGGGCAGGCAGTTCTGTGGGGCTGGAGAGGGTACACCTACAAAACATCTTTTTCGCATTTTCCCAATGGTGATGCGTGTACCAGCTCAGAAGTAATTTCAAGGCCCGGGGACTGGGAGGCCCGCGACGCGTGGTTTTACAAGATTACCAAAACGGGGAGAGGTAAGAACTTGTGGCAAGCTATGCTTGCTGCATTTGAAGCCCCTGAACTGGAAGGTATAAATAGAGAAAGCCTTGTTGCTTAGACGAAAACTTAGTGCTTTTGCACGCCGCAGATAAAAAAATCTGCGGTTTTTTGTTTGTTGACAAATTTTATAAAACATACTATACTGTAGACGTTTCGCAATTCTCGTATTTTCTGACTTTGAAAAAACAGCGCCTAAGTGTCAAAGATTCCCTTTGACACAGGTGCATTCACCGGAGGAAACATGCACATTCAGAAAAAGACTTTTGTGGTTTTTGTTTTGCTGCTTGCAGCGCTTGGTGCGTCTGCTTGCGGTCGGGACCGAGTGGTCTATGTCAACCAGCAGCCCAATGCCCAGCCTGTTGTTCAGGCTGCTAACGGAGTTCAGATCAATGGTCAGGTGAATTTGAATCCTGATGCTGTACTGAATCTGGCTATGAGTTCAGTCTCTGCTACAGATTTTGAGCAGAAACTGAACACGTCTGGTATTGCTAATATTGATAGTGATGGTGATGGTCAGGTGGATCCTTTGCAGGTAAGAGAAAGCGCGCCAGGTGGCGTGAGAACTTTTACCATTATGGCAATTGGATCAACCAGTGGCCAGGAAACCTTTGTGGCCAATGTCCCGTTCCAGCAGTATGGCAATGGCCAAGTGCAGGTTGCGTTTAGTGGCAACCCACTTTTTTACTCGCAGCCGCACTATTCAGTTATTGTGCCGATTGGTGGCATCCCTATCTGGAATCGGTACTTTATTGTGGCGCATCCATTGTATGCCCCGACATGGGGTTATCGGACGCCACCTGCGTATTATCACTCGGCCCCAGTTCGCACTGTGCAGCAGGTTACTACAGTAACCCGTACCGTAACTAAAGTTCCGGTAACCAAAGAAGCTGCGCCGGCGATTAAAGTGACTACGCCGAATGACAATAAGGTCGCTTCCACTGTTTCACAGAAGCCTCAGGCTAGTGCCATGGGCGGCCGGTCTATGTTGGAAAAAAACAACGACCAGACCATTAGAGTGGGTGCAAACTCACCTGGCGCTCCTAAGGCCACTGGTGCTCAGACTGCTCCGGCAGCTCCTGCTGCCGCACGTCCGGTTGCTCCTTCGGCCCCTGTTTCGCGTCCTGCTGCTCCAGCGCCTGCTCCAAAACCTGCAGCTCCTGCTGCCAGACCTGCCAGTGTTGGCAGGAAGCGGTAAACTTTAACCTCGATATTCAGAACAAGGAGAAAAATTAGACTATGGGTGGAAATACTCACAGTAATGAACCAGGTCCGAATGCGACACCTACAGTTACACCGGCTGCTAAACCCGAAGCTCCTGTTGCTCCTTCGAACCCAGCTCCGGTTGCGCCGCACGTTCCTGAACCTCCGCCAGCTCCGACTCCGGCTTCAAAGCCGGAATCGGCGCCCACAACGGCGTCAGTTTCAGCTCCTGCTGCTGCACCAACCACTCCACCAGCTGCTCCAGCAGCAGCTGCATCATCAACAACTGTTGCTTCTGTGCCAAGTGCGCCGGCTGCTCCGGCAACAGCGCCCTTAGCGGTAGCACCATCTGTTACTGCTGCCCAGCCAGTACATCCTGCTGCAACTGCACCTGCTCCAGTCGTTCAGCTTCCGCCGCCTCAGGTGGAGGTGAAGACTGTTGCGGTCCAGACAGCCGAAGATGCAACACGTTTTAAAACCGTGTACCGTTTTTCTCCGGAAGAGCGGCTGCGGTTTGGCGCGTATGCATTGTTGTCAGAAGTTATCAGACAAGCGGGCGCGTATCCGCTGCCAGTGATTGCTGACACGGCTGATCGGCGGGTAATTGAACCACTGGTTGACCAGTTGCTTTTGGAAGGCTTGATTGTTCGTCAGGGCACAGAGTACGTGCCTACAGACCTTGGTCGGGCCCGAATCAGACTTTTCAACGACCGGTTCAATAGCGTAGTGTATGAGTACGGAGCGTTTGTCTACTTTGACACGTTCCATAACGAGTTTGCTCATGAACGGTGGAACGAATTCAAGTACGATGCTGATGCGTGGACGAATTTCACGCGCGACCTTGATCCGGACACAGGTAAGCTTCGTTTCAGGAATCAGCTCGTTTCAGTGTTCCAGTACGAAAACTACCAGAACACTGTTAATGGCAATCCGCGTAGGATTGACATTAAAGAAGCTAGCTTCCATATTGTCTTGAACGAGGGTTTCTTCTCTCAGGAACTGGACAAGCATACTTTTGAGTTGGCGTTGGCCACTGGTACCATCTTCGACCAGATCGAAGAGAACTTGAATTCTCAGCTGCAATTGATTCAGTTTCAGTATCAGCTGGGAGCAGTGCCCATTTCTCCGCGTGCGTTTTTTGACGAAATCATTGAACGCGGTCGGGGAATGGTTCAGCGAATTTTGGAAGCAGACGAAGCCGAGGCTGCAGCTGCAGAAGCTGCTGCTAAGGCAACAGCTGCACCGGCGGAGCAGGAGTACGAAGAGGTAGTCACAGAAACAGTTACTACCACCACGGTGGTGACTGAAGATGTGGGTTACGATTACGGCTATGGTTACGGGTATGTTTATGATCCATGGTCAGTAGTCTTGTACCCGGGTTATTGCTACGAACCCGTGGTAGTGATTGACCTCTGGTAATCTGAAGTGCATTTTATCCGAGACTTTTGTCTCACACAGCGTCTATCTGCTTGATAGACGCTGATTTTTTTTGTCAAAAATTAGCCAGTTTTAGGCTTATTAATAACTAATTTTTTATTGACAAATTACAAAAAATGTACTATAATATTTAGTTTGCTAGAAACAAGCAAACTGCTCTTTTACAAACACAATTTGTTTTCACCAAGAAGTTTACAGAACAAACAAGGTAGTGGGGTTTGAGTAATTCGGACCTTAGTACCTTGTTTGTTCTATTTGACTACTCGCATGCGCATTACTGCGCTGCGAGTAATATGTTTTTTAACTTCAAGGAGAAAACAATGTTAGAGTTCATTTTGATTCTGCTAATGATCTTAGTTGCAATTGTGCCGAGCACAATAAATGCAACTCAAGTGCTTCGAGGTAAAAAAGTTACTGCTCGCGAGTGGACACTAGGAGCATTCTGGGCTTTGGGAGTTTTTTCTCTCTCCCTCATTGCTAACTACGCCCTTGGCGTGTGGGTAGAGGTTATGTGGTTTAATGAACTTAAAGCGCATAATCGCTATCTGCTGGAACTAAAAACCTACTGGGGGCTGTTTGTAACAGCAACAGCTTTTGCAGTTGCGTGCTTTTGGTTTATGATCGCACAAGCGTACCGGTTACAAGAACGTAAAAAATTCTTGGAAGATAGCCCATGGCTTGTGTATATAAACAGAAGTCTTGCAGCTATTAGTTCGGTGCTGTTTGGATTCATGATCGCCGGGCAGTGGCAAGAGTTTTTACTCTGGCGGGTTGGGGTAGGCTTTGGCGTGAGTGATCCAATTTTCTCAAAGGACGTTGGGTTCTACGTCTACAGCTTGCCGTTCTGGAATAGTATCTTGTTCTTTGGCTACCTCTTGCTTGGCCTACTGGTAGTGCCGTGCATCGTCACCTACGTTACCTACCTCATCTTCTGGTTGGGTGATTATGCCTATGATAGTGGACGTAGAGGCACGAGAGTGGATAGTGAGGCTTTAGAAAAGCTTTTCTGGAACCACACGGTTTCCCACCTTTCGCTCTTCGTGATTGGACTGATTGCTCTGCTCATGACAGATACTTTTCTGTCTCGGTATAGCATTCTGTATTCTGATCAAGGTTCTGTTTTTGGTGCAGGGTATACTGATGTTCACTATGCCTTGCCCGGAATTTGGGTTCTGCTCGTAGCCTACACAATTGCAATTGGACTGTTCTTAGTTGCCTTTCACGCAAAGGCACTTAAAAAAACAGTTACTTTTGCAGCAGTAGGTGTTGGCTTGCCGCTTGCTGTATGGCTTATTTGCTTGGTGATCGTGCCCAGTATTTTTCATAGGAACTGGGTAGGCCCCAACGAGTTTGCCTACGAACAGCAGTATTTGCAGCATGATTTGGATTTTACAAAACGAGCGTTTCGTTTAGACGCCATTTCCAAATCAGACTTTCCTGCAACTGCAGACGTGAGTAAAAACATCTTCCAAACAGACGCGGTCACCCTCGATAACATGCGTTTGTGGACACCAGATGCGCTGCGTGCAGTAAATAGCAATCGGCAGTTGTTCCGTACCTACTATGGCTTCTCAGATGTTGATGTGGACCGTTACCACATTGGTGGTAAGCAAGTACAAGTGATGCTTTCGGCCAGAGAGCTGGCAAGTGATCACTTACCTGCAGCCACGTGGCAAAATGTCCACTTGGTGTATACGCATGGGTATGGGTTGACTATGTCACCTGTAAACAGCTTTACGCCAGAAGGTTTGCCTGAATACTTGATCAAGGACGTTCCTCCGGTGAGTAAGTTCAAAGAGCTGGAAATTACGCAGCCGCGAATTTACTTTGGGGAATCTACCTATGAACATGTATACGTAGGCACGTCAGTAATGGAGTTTGATTTTCCTAAAGGAGATGAAAACTCGTATAACCATTACGATGGACCTGCAGGTGTTGCAATTGGTAGCGGGCTGCGGCGGTTTGCATTAGCCCTGCAGTTTGATGGCTTGCGCTTGCTGACTGCAGACGAAATAAAGCCAGAAAGTAGGATTTTGTTTCGTAGGCAGCTTGGACAACGCCTTGGGTCACTTGCGCCGTTTCTTACGTTTGAAAGTGATATGTATCAGGTTTTGGATAATGGTCAGTTGTGGTTTATCCAGGACGGGTACACGAGTACAGATCACTATCCTTATTCCAAGCCAAGCAGTAATGGCTGGAATTACGTTCGCAACTCTGTGAAAGTTGTACTTAACAGCTATACGGGTGAAGTAAAATTGTATGTGTCGGATCCGAGTGACCCGATCATTCAAAGTTACCAGATCTTGTATCCGGAATTGTTCACCCCACTTACTCAAATGCCTGAAGGTTTGCGGAGTCATCTGCGGTATCCAGAAACCTTGCTTAAACTCCAGGCAGAAATGCTTGCAACATATCACATGGGTAGTGCACAGCTCTTCTACAACAAAGAAGATTACTGGCAAATTTCCCATGCGGGTAGCATGGGTAAGGACTCGCACCCCATGGAGCCGTATTACGTTTCTATGGTTCGTCCTGGTAAGAATGAGTTAGAGTTCATGCTCATGCTGCCGTTTTCACCGCTCTCACCAGACCCTGCCAAGCCAGCTCGTAATAATTTAGTGGCCTGGCTTGCAGGCGAATGTGATGGAGAGAACTTGGGCAAGCTTGTGTTGTATACGTTTCAGAAAGACCAAAACGTAGAAGGCCCTTTGCAAGTGTGGGCACGCACTAATCAGAATGAAATTATTTCCAAGGATTTCACTTTGTGGAATACCAATGGAAGCCAGGTTATGCCTGGCAATCTGATTGTGGTGCCGCTGAGTAATAACCAGTTGCTGTATGTTCAGCCCATCTACCTGCAATCCACGCAGGGAAAGATGCCAGAAATAAAGCGAGTGGTTACTGCCACACAAGGGCAGATTGGGTATGGTTCAACCTTTGCGGAAAGCTTAAGTAATTTGTTTGGGCAACAGCAATCAGCTGTAGCACAGACCAATGAAAACGGCGAGGTTGCACCTACAAAATCTGCAGTTACTCCTTCGGTCTTAAAACAAGCCCAGGCGCTCATGGATACTTATCAGCGTGAAAACGCTGCAGGTAACTATGACAAAGCAGGGGCTGCGCTCAAACAGCTTTCGCAGTTGCTTAAGAGTGCAAAATAGTACGGAGGACTAAGTAAGTAATATTCTCACACTGAGTTTGGTTTACGCATTATCACATGCGTAACACCAGGCTCAGTTTTTTGTACTCGGAGGGGACAACCCAAAAAGGGTTTCCTCCTTCCGAAACCTCCACCTTCCGATAGTTATTTTCTGCCGGAAATGAATCCCAGCAGAAAATACTAAAGTATAAAAACTTCTTAGTCTCTCCCCGTTGTATAATTAAAAAACCGGCACAGATATGTACCGATTGGTTTACCTCAGGACTGTAAGTGTGAGGTGGGTTTTAGAAGCAGGGCCGCGAGCTCTGGCCAATTTTTTACAAGTGTCCAGTGTTCCACTAGATGTTGGTATTTCAAAAGTGCAGGCACTTTTGGGTTAAAGGCAAACAGGTGCGGCACCTTTTGCAAGTGTGCAAGAACCTCTGGCTTATCATCCACAAAGTGGGTAATGCCCAGGTCCTCGCAAATGGGAGCCTTACCTTGGTAGTCTCGGCAAAAGCGAATGTTACTTTCTGGAATACCAGTGTATTCCCAAAAGTTAATTGCTTTGAGCCAGCCAAGGCTTAAGTCTTGCACTCGTTGGCCGCATTTGGATACTTCCCAAATATCTATGCCACGTGTTGTTTCAAAGCGCTTGCTTGTCACAATACCTGCGAGTGCGTCTAGTACCCCTGCTACGGGTGTACCATTCATTTGACTGAGGATAACATTTCCACAGTCTATTCCTAAAACATCTTTATTCAATGTTTTTTCCTCCTATGTAATTTGCCCACAATCTATCACAAAAACAAAAAACAGGCAAGAGCCTGTTTTTTGTATACTGAGCATCATTGTAATAAGCTTACATTTTTTCAAGAGTTTCTATACCAAGCAAACCTAAACCAGATTTTATTACTGCTGCACTCGCATTAATTAAGGTAAGTCTGCGAGCTTCTTCGGGAGATCCAATAACCTTACAATGGTCATAAAAGGTATTAAAGGTTTGAGCAAGATCAAAAAGGTAGGTACAAATATAGTGTGGAGAAAAATCTTTTGCAGCACTCTGGACTATATGTGGGTATTGGTAAAGTTTACGTAGTAATACATTTTCTTCTGATGTCAGATTTTTAGTATCAAAATCAGATGTCTTTGTTTCGTGTGTAGCTTTTGCAGCTACTGATACACACCGTGCATATACGTATTGAATATAGGGTCCAGAATTACCTTTGAGGTTTACGGTTTCGTTCCAATCAAATTCAATGTTCTGATTTTTTTCTGCCTTTAGTAATGCGTATTTAATTGCAGCAATGCCAACTTTTTCTGCAACTATTTCCTGTTCTCGAGCAGAGAAAGCTGAGTCTTGTTTTACGGTGCTCATAAGTCTGTGCGCTCGTTCTTTAGATTCTGCCACAAGTGCGTCAATGCTAATTACTGTTCCTTTGCGCGAACTCATTTTGCCTTGATTTTTTAAAAGCACATACCCATACCAAAAGTGATGCAATTTTTCTCTGTTTACAATACCCAATTGGTCACACACTGCAAACACTTGTTGTAAGTGCAATTGTTGTTCAGGCCCAACAATCCATAGGTATTGGTCTGAAGGAAACTTTTGAGTTTTTAATTTAGTCAGGTATATATCTTGCGTAAAGTACATAGAGGTGCCGTCTCTACGCTGCACAATGGTGTCAGTCAGTTTTTTACTTTCCAGGTCTGTGAGGATTGCACCATCAGGCAATTGTTTAAACACACCTGCTGCTAAGCCTTCTTGTACGGTGGTTTTAGCAGCTTCAAAGAATTCGCTTTCATACCATGCGTGGTCATGATGACTGTTTATTGCTTTGTAGGTAGTTTCAAAGCCTTGGTACACCCATGCATTAAGTTCTGCCCACAGCGCACGTACTCCTGGTTCACCTGCTTCCCAGGCCAAAAGTATTTCCTGCATCTCTTGTAAATTTGTTTCTACAGATTCCTGAGATACACCCAGATTATAAAAAGTTTCTACAAAATGGTCAGGTTTAATAGAACGAGACTCGGGCGTGGGCCACTCTTTTTTGTTTGTAAGCCAGAGCTTAAACACCTCTGACCATGGAGTGGTAAGGTGGTTTTGCTTTAAGTAACCCCACATGGCTTTACAAATATGAATACCTCTATCGTTATAAATACAATCTAGTGTAACTCTATTTCCAGTAGCAGTGAGAATGTTGCCAATGCTCATGCCAAGTACGTTGTTGCGCAAGTGGCCAATATGTAGGGACTTGTTAGTGTTAGGACTGGTGTGTTCCAGTAAAATTTTGCGTGTTTGTGTTCCTTCTGCAAGTATTTTTTCTAGGTACACCTTCTGCGGGTACTGGGTAATAGTTTCTGCAAGATATGTTGGATCAAGCCAAAAGTTTATAAATCCAGGATTAACAACTTCTATTTTTTCTATGGGAAATTTTTCTGTTAAGGCAAGATGCAAGTGTTCTCGCAAAAGCGTTGCAAGCTCAACTGGTTTTTTTTTCGCAATTTTTGCTAACACTAAAGCAGCGTTGGTAGAGTAGTCACCAAACAAGATACTGGGGCGAGTAATTGTTACCCCAGTAGGCAGAATAGGATCCGCAATATCTAGTTGTGCACTTACGGATTGCCACGCGTTTTGCAAAGCAGTATGCAGTAGCTCTTCGGTTTGTGTCATAGTAAAAATAGTATACCGAGGTTTAGCGCTGAGTGGCAAGGACGTGAATTGGTATACCCGCTTTGTTGACAAATAAAAAGACAGCACGAGTAAGGTGCTGTCTGTGAGTGACACGTAGGCCAAAGAACTAGCCGTTAGTCTGAGCAGGCACGCGGAATTCAACCACGTGCTCTTCGCTTTCGCTGCCAACGATTGTATTTTCTTCAACGGTCTTGCCGTTGATTCTGACCCCACCAGAAGCAGGCAGGTTGGCTACATCTTTGAGACTGGCGCGCAGCTCGCTTACTGTCTGCCCACGGGGAATCTGAAATGTCTGATCCAAAGCGCCGGATTTAATCCGAACACTTACTGGGGCCTCCGTAGTAAAGATACTCTCAGTGTTTGCAAACTGGGAGGATTCTACAACCTCGCCTGTTACTGTTTCGGTTTCAACATTTGTAATGGTTCCTACGTCGTTACGCATATGCTATCTCCTTTGTGTTTTAGCTTAATTACTAGCGCGGAAGTAATGTTACACTGTATATCGCACTGAAGTGTTTGTCAATATATCTCCACAAATCTCTGAATTGAGTGGTTCTTCATGCAAAATGCGATACAGCTCTGCCATCATTTGACTTGCAACAAAGTGATTAGTGATACAAATCTGCGGAGACTGTATCGCTCTTTCGCCGCAGCCGAGCTGGTCTGGACGCCTGTCTTCTGGGTGAGCAATTTCGGGGTAGGTTTCCAAAGCAGGAGTAATATCTTCTGCTTCTTTTCTTATGTACACTTGTACTGTGGTTTTTGTTTCCCCGTTACCCCCAGAGATAAGTCTCACATTGTCTAGATCTTCGCATCGAGCAGAAATAAGTTTTCTACTTGCGTGATTATCTACGCATACCAGAACTATATCATTTTCCTCTATGTGTTGGTACACATTTTTGTCAGTAATAAACTCTGGTATTGCCCGCAAGAGGAGACTTGGAAATCGCTCTTGTAATATAGCTACTTTATCTACAGCTTTGTTTTGGAGGTTTTTGTAACTTTGACGGTTTCTGTTACTTGATTCATAGCTGTCGCCGTCTAATATGGTTACTTCTGTCTCAGGAAGCTGGAACTGCAAATACATACACAGGAGTGGTAATAACCACTCAGCAATACCACCACAACCAATAACTTTTACTCGCATGGAATATCCTCCCAGGTGTGTTCTTTATCTGAAATTTCTTCGTTGATAAAACCCATGAGTTGCAGAGGTTTGATAGGGTTTTGTTTTACCCGAGTAACTAGTTCCAGCCAATGGCTTGGAAACGCTACTGCAGGCTGTGTTGCCACCTCTGTGAGCTGGTAGGTAACTAAACATACTACACCGGAGAGGTACTGAGGTGGTTTTCTTTTAATCTTCTTAGCTACAGGTTTTGAGCCTGGAATGTCATTTTGATATATCCAGCTGAAGTTGCTTTTTGGCGGCGCCGCACATTCTGTTAACCCACACAGTACCTGGGTAGAAGGAATGGTAAATGCGCTATCTCCAATAACTATTTCGGACTGAACCTGAAACTGAGATTCTCCTAGTCTTCCAAAGGTGATGTGGAGTCCTGGAAAAACTTTATTAGCTTCACGGTCTGTAGAACTGTGGAATGCGTGCATACTGCCATGGCTATGCATGGTGCCAATGCAGGTGTATCCCTCTTTAAACTCAGGCGGTTGTCTTTCCAGGTGCGCAGATTCTACTGTTTGCTGTGTACATTCAAGCATAAACTCTTTTTGCTCTTCGTGATAAAAAATATACAAAGCTGCTTCTGACTTATATTTTTTATAGACTGCGCGAAAAAAGTAATATGCTTGAGCAGTAAGTTCAGCGGGAAGTGGGGGCAGATGCCAGTGCAGTTGCACAGGGAGTTGCTCAAGAAAATTTAGTTTTTTTACCAGCGTAGTTGCAGTAAAAAACTTAGTTTCTTGATGCAGCATTACTCCGTCCCCGGTAACCACGTAGTAACTACCCGTAGCAGGAAGTGTAAAACCCGGCACTAATAAGTACACCGGTAGCGGGAGCGTAGTTTTCATTATCTTGTCCTCTGGTGGTTGTAGTTGTCCTTCAGTATTCGAATCAGGTCTTCTGGATGGGTATGAAGCGGCAGCGGTATCTCGTCTGCTGCCTGGGTAAAGCTTTCTTCAAAAGCATTTCCTACTTGTTCTGCAAGCACCTTTCCGAGCGTACTCAGCATTGCTTCTGAGACACTGGCATTACACAAGTTTTGGCTTAGTTCTGTAATGTATTGGTTGCTTAATACAAGCAAGCTTTGAAGAAGCGCTACTTTTGCTGCGCTTGCGTACTTTTTATCTACTGCAATATCCGCAAATGCCTGGTTTACCCAGTCATTAATTTCACCAAGCGATTTTTGTAACCCAACTCGCAAAGAGGTTTTGAGCACATCCAAACCTTCTTTTTCTGAAGGTGCGAGAAAATGTTGAATCAGTTTAGCAGGTGTGGTTTTTGCAGAGTCCCACTTGATCTTAAAGATAAACTGAGGATTGTGCTTGCTTGCTGTTTCCCACGCAAAGAAGCTGTTTAAGTCTTTATTTTTTTTGCCATAATACTCATAGTAATCAGTCAGGTGTGAGCTGAAATGGCTATTCCAAAAATAACTTACCAATCCGTTCAAGCGCGCAGGCCAGTTCGCATTGATATACTCGCTGGACTTAAAGTTATTACACATCCGATGCGTTTGGTGATAGATGTTAGGCAGGTTTGGGCTATACAATTCATCATGAATAGAAGTAAGGGGAGAGGTGCGATAGTAGACATGCAGGTCGTGCAAAAGTTTTTCTTTTGTCCAGGTACTTACAAGTATTACGTACGGAAAGGCAACCTGAAAACCAAGACTATTCGAACCTGCTGGCATACGAAATGAGATCTGGCTATGTTTTATATCAAAATCAACCAGGCTTCGATCTGCCTCAATCGTGCGCAGCCCTGGGGCCAGTTCTGTTACTACCACGCTGGCTCCATTTGCTTGCCTAAATACACGGGTTCCTTCTGGGAATACATCTTCAAAGGTACCCTGGTTGGGTAGTGTTTGATTTTGTACTCGTTCTATTCCCTCGATCACTTGTGTGGTTACTGCACTCAGTTTTTCTTCGACCACCCGCTGCATGTGCGTGCCCATTTCTTGTCTAAAACGATCAAGTTTTTCCACCGTTGTAGTATGCAGTAGCCCAATAATCTGTTGCGTGTTTGGATTCTTAGAATTATTGGCAAACGAATACGCAATGGCTTCTGTTTGGCTTTGCAAGTTTGTTTGCAACGCAGCTGCAAACCCTTCAGCCGATTTCTGCACTACCGCTTCTATTGCTTGAGCAATACGAGGTTTTGCCCGATGCATTATG
>OBEQ010100133.1_pt1 | contig 31407 bp, 25 predicted proteins | sample 1670901 | NCBI WGS metagenome assembly OBEQ01 (sample SAMEA104232315, study PRJEB22302) | groundwater metagenome | biome: forest; feature: aquifer; material: groundwater | place: USA | collected 2011-08-07 | depth 5.4 m | reverse complement strand
CGCAAGGTCATGAGAGTTCGATTCTCTCCCGCGGCACCATGCAAGACTCGACTCGAAAAGAGTCGGGTTTTTCATTTTGAAACTGCTCTCTAATTCGCGCGAATAGGAGAATAGCCTTCATAGGCCTGGCCGTTCTATTTGTTCAGGTGTAACCTACTTTTTATGGAAACTCTTATTGGTTTTGAAAAGTATTGGGCAACAAAAATTTGTCTCACCACCTGTTCCTATTTTGCCGATTGTTATACGCGCATTCTCCCACAGGAATTCGGCGCGGGTTTTCAACAGGCGGTTATTGTCAGTCGAGATGGGTACAGTAGCTGTTACTTTTCTTTGAAAGATCGTGAGCAGTTTGGACAGTTTGTTATTGCACGTTTTGCCACGGATGAATCATCTATCCGGAATTTTTGTCAGACGCTCAGGATGCAGGCAGATGATCTTTTAGAGTTTGTGGAGAAATATTCTCATGATATCGGAACTCCAGAAGTATTTGCCAGTTACATCAAACGATTCAATACGTACACCGGTTACCACATCACCCCCCGTCATTTGGTTGATTTCTTGCCTTCGTCTTTGCTGGAAAAATATTTGCCTCATTTAGAAGAGGCGCGCCTCTCTGTAGAGAAAGTTTATGTGCAGACGGAAGAATGTATGCAAGCCTTCGCTCAGCAGGTCAGCAGGGTTGTCGGCTACGATTCGAACTTGGTTCTCTTGTGCACCCAAAAAGAGATAGAAAATTACTTTCAGGTTGGTCATCTTCCTACAGCGGCGGAGCTTACTTCCCGTCAGTCTGCGACCACGATCTTGCGTTCTGCTCAGGAAGAGCGTCTCTTCGTCGGCAAAGAGGAAGCCGATCGGATCGAGCAGCAGATCAATGCCGTCCATCTTTCTCAGGCAACTTCGGAAATCAAAGGAACAATCGCTTTCCCGGGTCACGTATGCGGAACGGCGCGTATCGTTTTCAAACCGGAGGCAGCAACGGTTTTCCAGCGAGGCGATATTTTGATTACGCTGATGACGCGGCCGGACTATCTTCTCCTGATGGAAAAAGCCGCCGCCATTGTCACGGATGCCGGTGGAGTTCTTTGTCATGCGGCCATCACGGCACGGGAAATGAAAAAGCCCTGTGTCATTGGAACGAAGGTCGCCACTCAACTCTTCAAAGACGGTGATCAGGTCGAAGTGGATGCGGATTCAGGGTTTATCAGAAGGATAGAAATTTAATTCTCTATGATCGGCGTGTTTGATTCGGGGCATGGGGGATTGACGATTCTGCGGGCCTTGATGGATCGTCTGCCTGCGTATGGCTTTTGTTACTTTGGCGATCATGCGCGGGCGCCGTATGGCGCGCGATCCACGGAAGAAATCTATGATGCCACCCGTAACGGGGTGGAATTTTTATTTCGGCAAGGTTGTCCGCTGGCGATTCTCGCGTGCAACACCTCTTCTGCGCAGGCCCTGCGTCGCTTGCAACAGGAATGGTTGCCGCGGACGTATCCGGATCGTCGCGTGCTTGGGGTGTTGGTTCCTACGATCGAGGCGTTGGCCGATGGACCGTGGAAGGATTTCAGGATTACCATCCTCGCAACACCGAGCACCGTTGCCTCAGGCGCGTACACGCGTGAAATTCTCAAACGTCATCCAGAGACCCGGGTGATCGAACGCGCATGTCCGACTTGGGCGCGCTTGATCGAAGAGGATGCGCCGGATGCCGTGTTGCATGCGGCGATCGGCGAGATCCTCGATGATCTTCCTCCCACAGATGCGCTGTTGCTGGGCTGTACGCATTATCCTCTGGTGGTTGATCAGATTGCAGCAACGCTTCCTGCCTCCGTGCAGATCGTGTCGCAAGGCGCATGGGTCGCGTCAGCCTTGGAAAACTATCTCGAACGTCATCCAGAAATGGAACAGGGTCTCGCGCGCACCGGAGCGCATCGATTTTTTACTAGTGGCGATCCGCTTCGCGTGTCTTTCCTCGCCAGCCGACTCTTTGGCGCCGCGATGAATTTTGAGAAATGGGGGACCTGACACCATTCGCCTTGCTCGTTAGTGGCTTCTTCTTTACACTAGGGGAGTCGCATCTATGGCGCGGATTATTTCGATCGTGAATCAGAAGGGCGGGGTTGGGAAGACAACCACCGCCATCAACCTGGGTGCGTACCTGGCTGAAATGGGAAAGTTTGTTCTTGTTGTAGACATTGATCCGCAGGCCAACGCCACCTCTGGAATGGGAATCGACCATCGCAGTTTAAGCCAAGGCGTGTATGAGGCGATTTTGGGGAGCGTACCCATGCGTGACATTGTGCAGCCGACGGCGCATGAAGGATTACGTATTGCGCCGGCAACCACGGCGATCGCAGGATTGAACATCGAGCTCGTGAGCATGGAACGCCGCGAGTTCAGGTTGCGCGAGGCCATGTTGGAGATCCGCAACGATTACGATTTTATTTTGATTGATTGTCCGCCGACGCTCGGACTCATCACCTTAAACGGTTTAGTCGCCGGAGATGAGATCCTGATTCCGGTGCAGGCGGAGTACTATGCGTTGGAAGGATTGGGACAGCTCCTTGAAACCGTTCAGCTCGTGAAAGATCGCATCCGTCCTGAGATCGATGTATTGGGCGCGGTGCTCACGATGTATGACGGACGCACCAAACTTTCTGATGATGTGTTGCATGAACTGTACAAATATTTTCCGAATAACATTTTTCGCGCCGTGATTCCCCGTAACGTTCGTTTGGCCGAAGCGCCTTCCTTTGGCCGTACCATCGTGCATTTTGATCCAGGTTCTAAAGGCGCACGCGCCTATGAGCGTTTGGCGCGCGAGATCATTGATCGAGACGCCACTCCTTACAACGTATGAATATCATCGGACGACCCTCAGGACTTGGCAAAGGATTGGGAGCCCTGATCCCTCCCAAGCCCGCGTCACCATCCGCGTCGACAGAAATCGGACGGGTCGCTGAATCATCCAGCGTCGCGCGAGAGATTCTTATTCAAGAGATCAGTCGCAATCCGCATCAACCTCGACAGTATTTTGATCATGCGCAATTGGAAGACTTGATTAGCAGCATCCAAGAGCATGGAATTTTGCAGCCTCTGATCGTCACCGTGCGCGCTGGTGGTGGGTATGAGTTGATCGCAGGCGAACGCCGTTTGCGCGCGGCGACGATCGCGGGATTGACGACGGTGCCCGCGATGGTGCGTACAGCGACAGAACAACAAAAACTCGAACTCGCGATCATCGAGAATGTTCAGCGTCAAGATTTGAACGCGCTGGAAGAAGCGCAGGCCTATGTGCGTTTGATGGAAGAGTTTGGTCTCACGCAAGATGAAGTGGGGCACAAAGTTGGTAAAAGCCGTCCGCAAGTGGCCAACACCATTCGCTTGTTGCAATTACCCGAAGAAATGCGTGCGGCGTTGATGGAGGGACGTATTTCGGCTTCCAATGCGCGCACGTTGTTGTCCGTGGCCACCGAGGCAGATCGTCAAAATCTTTTTCAAGCCATGCTTGCCGGACATTTTACCGTTCGCCAAACCGAGGCGCGCGTCACGGGCCCTCGTCGTCGGAGTTTACAAGATCCGAATCTCAACGCCTGGGAAGAACGGTTGCGCGCGCACTTGCAATGCGCGGTACGCATCAAACGTGATCCCAAGGGCGAAGGGGATATTCGGCTCAGATTTTTTTCTGACGAAGAATTGCAGGCGTTGTTACGCCGTCTTGACGCCGGGGAGAATCCCCTTAATCCATGAGCTGATTTTGGAGCGCGCATACTGGCGCACTTTGGATTTGGCGTGCCGCGTTTTCACAAATTTGATCCAATCCGGGTTCGGGCCTTTGCGACTCTTGTCCATCAGGATTTCCACCATGTCGCCATTTTTTAAGACACGTTCCAGGGGCGCGACCTCCTCATTGATCTTGGCTCCGATACACATGTTGCCGATGTCGGTGTGAATGGCGTACGCAAAATCCACGCACGTGCTTTCTTCGGGCAGATCAATCACGTCACCCTTGGGGGTGAACACAAAGATGCGATTGCGAAAAATATCAATCTTGAGATCTTCCAGGGATTTCTGTGAGCTTTTTTTATCTGCGAGATCCTGTTGGATGTCGGCCAGCTCGCGCACCCACGCCGGCGTCGTCGCTTGCTTGTGGGTGACGTAGCGTTGCTTGTGTTCGTCGTAGGACCAATGCGCCGCAACGCCGTATTCATCTTCGCGATGCATCTCCTTGGTGCGGATTTGGAACTCGACGATTTCACCTTCATCGCAAAATACGGTCGTGTGCAACGAGCGATAGCCGTTGGGTTTGGGTTGCGCGATGTAATCTTTGATGCGCCCTTTCAGCGGCGTCCAATATCCATGGATGACCCCGAGCGCGGCGTAACAATCCGCAAGCGAATCCACGATCACGCGGATGGCGATAATGTCATAGATGCGCGCCATGTTACGATCGTTCTTCATCAGCTTCTTGTAGAGCGAGTAGAGATGCTTGGCGCGGCCTTGGATATCCACGTGCAGTCCGGCTTCGTCCAATTTTCCGCGCGTTTGACTCATCAGTCCTTCCAGATATTCCTGTTTGCCTTCACGCGTGGACTTGGCGATATTCAGCGTCCATTCGTATTCTTTCGGGTACACGAATTTGAATGCCGCATCTTCCAAGCGTCCTTTCATCTCGCCCATGCCGAGACGATTTGCGATGGGCGCGTAGATCTCGAGCGATTCGAGGGCGATGCGATATTGTTTTTTGGGAGCGATCGCGCCTAGCGTTTCTAGATTGTGTAGTCGGTCGGCAAACTTGATGAACACCACGCGCACGTCTGCGGCCATAGCCAAAAACATCTTGCGCAGATTTTCCATGTACCGTTCGATCCCGCGATACTTGATCTTGCCGAGCTTGGTGATGCCTTTGATCATGGACGCCATGTCTGCGCCAAACGTCGTTTCAATTTCTTCGATGGTGCGCGAGGTGTCTTCTGGCACATCGTGGAGCAATCCCGCCGCGATGATCGCGACCGGAAGATGCATATCCGCGAGGGTTGAGGCCGTGGCAAGTGGATGGATAATGTAAGGCTCGCCGGTCGCGCGTTTTTGTCCGCGATGCGCTTCGTCGGCAAACGCGTAGGCCTGACGAATCAACGCGGTGTCGGCTTTGGGATCATAAGCAAGAACCCGTTCGCAGAGTTCATCAATATTTTTGGCCGATCGCGGAAGAGGCTGCATACAGGTATGAATACCATAGGTGCAGAAGGAATAGCAACTTTAGCGCCAGATGTGTTACACTCGGCGTTATATGGCCGAAGATGAACGCGCAGAGCTTGACGAAAAAAAATCAGAGAATGAAGGGATCCGTCGAGAGCTGGCGGGCGTGAGCTCAGAAGTTGAAGCGGCCGCTGTTTTAGAAAAGCGTTTGGAAGCAGAGCGAGGTGTAGCCGAACAACGCGTGACCACGTTGGCGACGCTCGGTGAGAGTTTGCCCGAACCTGCGCGTGAGCAGGCCGAGGCCGCGACGCGCAAAGCGCATGAGGCCCTTGCGGTTTTAGGCGCAGAAGCGGTTCAGAAGATTGAGACGCGGTCAACAGAACGTCAGAAACTGCCATTGGATATTCAGTCTCTGCTGGACGAGGTTGGTGACTGGGAACCATCGGAAAAAAATTCAGCGCTGGATCGCGTTGGACGGGAACGGTTTGCACTCTTAGAAGATCTGGACAGGGCGCTGGGTGAGGGCAAGATCGAACCGAAAGATGTTGAGACGCGCATGGAGGCCATCAGGAACAAGCAGGCTGAATATAGGAAGTTAGAACAGCCCTCAGCGCCGACGAGCCTCGCGGATAAATTAAAAGGCATCAAACTCTCACCAGCCGTGGCTGAACGGGTGCGTCCCGTGATGGGACCATCAGCAGAACCGAAATCCGATCCGGTCGTAAAGGTCACAGCCGTCGAGACGAAGAACAAAGATCCTCATGATTGGAGAACATGGCCTGACGAGATTCGTCAGCATCTGAGCGGGTTTGTTGCCAAGGCGTTGGACGAGATTAGAGATAAGAGTCAAGACGATCCCTCTCTTTCAGAAGCTCAGCGTTTAGCCTTTGAACTGCGCGAGAATATCGCCAAAAAGAACAGAGCTGCGATCGCGCGACGAGAGAAACTCCTGACTCAGATAGACGATTTGGGGAGACGCGGACCGGCTAAACCATCACCTGTTGCTGAGACATCCGTCCCTGCTGCGGCGCTGTCTCCTGAAGGCGCAGCCGCGATTCAGGCGCGCGCCCTTACCCTCGATGAACACGCGGACGTGAGTTCAGGAGTGATCTTGCCCATGGGGCCGGGTGCGCCCTTGAGCGGCAGAATCCTCGAAAAGGGAAGAACGTACAAAAAAGAAAAAGTGGCTCCCTCGCTTTTTCTCGCGGATTTGCCTGTCCCGTTGGAAGGAGGGCCATCCTCTTTAGAGTCAGAGTCCGTGTTGAGAGAGCAGGATTCAGGGATTTGGGATGATCACGCGCGGGTTTTTGCCGCTAAAGGCAGAGAGGAGCTTCTTCAAGAACAGAGACGAGAACGTGATTTGAATAAGGAGTTCCCTACCCATGCCGCGGACGTGGCACGTTGGGAGGCGCTGAAGTCAGAGTATCCGACGGGTTCTACGCTGGAAGAATTTTGCCAGGCTGGCGCTCGCCAAGGCGAGGCAGATGAACGCTGGGCACAAAGTGAGATCGATGTGATTCATTGGCAAAAAGAAGAAGGAAAGATGTTATCAGCCTTGGCGGAGTGGTTGAAGGACAGGCAGGGCTCTCCTCAGGAGGTACAGCGTTTGTATGAGCAGTTGGATCAGATCGCGCGTCAAAAGATGCAAGCCGAACGCGAGCGTGACCGTCTGAAAGCCGAGGCGTCGGATGCGAAAGCGTTATTTGATCAGGCAGAGATTTCCTTGGCAGACACCATCACGGAGATTACCAAGAAGCGCGAGGCCGTGGCGGAACATCTGCGTTCAGATCAGGAATACGTTTCCAGCATCGATCTCCAACGTCGAGATCTGAGCGCCCCAGAGCGCAAGATTCAGGGTGCTGAGGTTGAGTACTACTCCGCGAAGTTTGCGTTTCAAGGGATTACGCAGCAGCTTCGTGGCTTACAGTTGCAAGAGGCGCAGACACTGCTCGAATTGAAATGGAAGTCAAAGGAAGATGTGGATCCTTTGAAGAAGATCTGGCAGGAACGGGCTGCTTTGGCGCAAGCCTTGGGGCCAGCCGCGGCCTTGGTGAGAGAAAAGAACGCGCCTTTACGACAGGTCCGCAGGGAAGAGGGCCGCGCTTCTGCGGCGCGTACGCAAGCCAGGGCAGCGTACACAGCCACGCATACCGGAATCATCAAACCGAGTATGGCCCAAGGAAAAGCGACCGCCGGAGAGGTCGCAGCGGCGCCGGTTAAAACATTTGGGCAAACCCTACGTGGGATTCCGGGAATGGGCAGGATTATGGATGCCTTTGCGCCGATCGTGAAGGGTTTGTTTGGCGGCGGTTGATCTATTCGTCCCTATCTTTTCTTTTTCTTTTCAGCACGTTCCGTTAGCAGGGCCACCGCTTCATCAAGCGTCAGCTGATCTGGATTTTTATCTTTGGGAAGTGACGCGTTGAGCTTGCCGTGTTTGACGTACAAGCCGAACTTTCCTTTGTGCAAGGTGATGGGTTTTTGATCATCCGGATGCGCGCCAAGGGTCTTCAAGATGGCAGCCTGTCCACGTACGCCTTTGGGCATGGCTAAGAGTTCGAGTGCGCGCGCAAGATCAATCGTAAAGAGATCATCCTCGGCTTTGAGGGAACGAAACTCGCCATCATGAACCACATACGGTCCAAAGCGTCCCAGTCCGGCGCGAATCTCTTTTCCGCTTTGCGGATGCATGCCCAACAATCGCGGCAGGGCTAAGAGCGCCAAGGCTTTGTCGCGATCCAACTGTTCCAGCGGAAGATTTTTTGGGATACTGACGCGTTTAGGTTTTTTTTGTTTCCCGACGTCCTCGGGGGGATCTTCGCCCAGCTGCAGATAGGGGCCATAGCTTCCAGTTCTGAGATAAATCTGCAGACCGCTGGCTGGGTCTACTCCTAAGGTTGTGGGTCCTTGTTGCGATTGGGATAGCAATTCGTTGACCTTGTCCTGCGTGAGATCCGCGGGCGCCAGATCTTCCGGGATCGAGGCTTTGGCGGGGGTGTGATGGGTGGGATGCGTTCCCTCGAGATAGGGGCCGAATTTTCCGACGCGTACCGTGGTTTCAGGCAGATGAGGGAGCTTCACACGTTTGGCGTCCTCGTCTTCTTTCCGCTGTGACTCTTCCTGCACGCGGCGTTCCAAACCGTGTTCGCTCGCGTAAAAGTTACGCAAGTACGGGAGCCATTCCTCTTTGCCCTCCGCGATTTTGTCGAGCGAAGCTTCCATGTTGGACGTGAACGTGGCATCCACGAGATCCGCAAATCGCGTCTCCAGATATTGCGTCACGGCAAAAGCGGTCAGCGTCGGTATGAGGGCGTTGGAAGCTTTGCGGACGTAGCGACGATCCAAGAGCGTGCTGATGATGCTCGCGTACGTGCTCGGTCGTCCGATGCCTTCCTTTTCCATCCACTGGATGAGCCCGGCTTCGGTGAATCGCGCCGGAGGTTTGGTTTCGTGCGCTTCTGCTTGTGCGTTTTGGCAAGTGACCGCATCGCCGGATTTGAAATTCGGCAGCAAGCGTTCGCGATCACCCAGCGCCTCCTCGATGTCCTCGCGTCCCTCGACGTAGGCGCGCAAAAATCCCGGGAAAAGAATTTTGAGTCCGCTGGCGGAAAAGACATGCGCGAGAACCGAGAACGTCACAGAAATTTGGAGCTGCTGGCTGTCTGTCATCTGCGAGGCGAGCGTACGCATCCAGATCATCTCGTACACGGCTTGCTCCGCTCCTTGCAGGCCGATTTCATGTGGAGGGATGAGCGCCAAGCTCGGACGAATGGCCTCGTGCGCTTCTTGCGCGCCTTTGGATGTGGACGCGTAGTGGCGAGGTTCGGCCGGCAAAAATTCTTTGCCGAATCGTTCTTGCACCATGCGCCGCGCGGCTTGAAGGGCTTCACTCGACAACGCGACCGAGTCCGTACGCATGTAGGTGATGTACCCGTGTTCGTAGAGGGTCTGTGCTACACGCATCGTCTCTTTTGCAGACAATCCGAGCTTGCGATTGGCCTCTTGTTGAAGAGAGGACGTGATAAACGGCGGCGGGGGACGGCGCGTGACGGCTTTTTCCGTCACGTCTTTGACGGTCCATGAGGCATGCTGAACTTCCGTGGCGATTGTTTCGGCGCGCGTTTGATCGAGGACGATCACGTCTTTTGCCTGACGGTTGAGCGTGCCGGTGGTCTCATCAAAATCTTTGCCAGTCGCGATGCGCTTGCTTTCCGTGGACACGAGCTTGGCTTCGCACGTTCCCTCATTGGCCGCGACGTTCGCCAACACGTCCCAGTACGACGAGGTCTTGAATGCCAGCCGCGCGCGTTCACGATCCACGATCGCCTTCAATGCGGAAGACTGCACGCGACCGGCTGAAAGTCCGTACGCGATTTTTTTCCACAGCACCGGCGAGATCAAATAGCCGACCAAGCGATCGAGAATGCGGCGCGTCTCTTGCGCGCGCACCAACCGTTCATCAATGGCGCGCGGATGTTCGAGCGCGTTTGCAATCGCGGTTTTGGTGATTTCATGGAAAACCATCCGGTGTACCGGAACGCTCGGTTTTAGCACCTGCGACAGATGCCAGCTGATACTTTCGCCTTCGCGGTCTTCGTCCGTTGCCAGATAGACGTCATCCGCTTCTTTCAGGGCGCGTTTGAGCTCTTGCACGGTTTTGGTTTTGCTTTTGGGAATGACGTAGAGCGGTTCAAAGTCATGCGTGACATCCACACCCAACTGTCCGGCCGGAGTTTTTTTGAATTTCTCCGGAACCTCGGCCGAGGATTGCGGGAGATCGCGAATATGGCCCATGGAAGCCAGTACCGTGTATTCAGATCCCAAAAATTTTCGGATGGTTTTTGCTTTGGTGGGAGATTCTACGATGACGAGATGCATAAAATGTTATGGTTGTTTGATAGAACGTATCCACATCTGTCCGCCGAGGCGTTTGACATAGCCTTTGAGTTCAAGCACGGACAGTTGAGATGATACCGTGACGATGGGTTGTTCGGCCAGTCGGGCCAGCTCGTCAATATGACACGGCTCTTCCAAAGAGCGCAGCAATAGCTCTTCTTGAGGGTCGAGCGGAAGCAAGGCGCGCGCTTGAGCCATGAGATCCGGACGATCAAGAGACAGGGCTGCGAGAACATCTGCGGCAGAGGTGCAGGGTTTGGCGCCGAGCTTGAGCAGGTGATTGGCGCCTACGGATTGTTCGCTCCAGATAGGTCCCGGAACCGCGAGTACCTCGCGATTTTCTTCCAAAGCAAGTTTTGCCGTGATGAGCGAACCGCTGTCTTGCGCCGCTTCCACGACGATTGTCGCGAGACTAAAGGACGCAATGAGGCGATTGCGCATCGGGAAGTTGCCTTTGAATCCAACGGTTCGCGGAGGAAATTCGGAGAGAAGCGCGCCGCCGTGGTCTAAGATGCGATGAGCGAGATGGACGTGATCGCGTGGATAGAGGCTCGCCTCATCCAGACCGGTGCCAAGAATCGCAACCGTGGTTCCGTTGTGATCCAGGGTGGTGGTATGGACCTGGCCATCCACGCCGAGCGCTAAGCCCGAGACGATCGCAAGTCCGGCGCGCACGAGTTCAGGCAGAATGATCTCGACGCACCGTTTACCATAGTCGGTCATTCTTCGCGTGCCCACCAGGGCAATCGCCGGTGCCTCTGTCAATATTCCACGCACGAATAAAATCTCCGGAGGATCTGCGGAAGCGGCGAGCAAGCGTGGAAATTCCACCTCGTCGGGAAATACGACACGAATCTGTTCTCGCACAAGTTCTCCTACGAGCGTGGCCGGATCTTGTGTGCGACGCCATTCTAAAAAACGATTGATCACGCTTTCAACGACCCCACTGCGCAGGAGAGCGGCGCGATCCGCAGACCAGACACTGCTCCAAGAAGAGAAGAGGGATCCAAGCTTGCGCAGACTACGACTTCCAAAGCCTGGAAAGGACGCAACGCACAAACGGGCAAGACGCTCCTCGTTCATACCTGCGCCCAGGCCTTGATCGCTTCAGCCGCGCGATTGAGCAACGCATCCATCTCGGACGCTTCTTCTGAAGAGAAGGGTTGAAGCACGTAGGTTTCTCCACTCTGCGGCGGCAAAGGACGGCCAATGCCGATGCGCAAACGCGTCACAGCTTGAGTGCCGAGCGCCTCTTGAATCGATATCACCCCGTTGTGTCCCGCAGCGCCTCCTTCTTTCAAAACAGCGATCTTCCCGAATGGAAAATCCATCTCATCTTGAACGATGAATACGTTGATCAGAGGTATTTTATAAAAATCCACGAGCGCTTTCACGGCTTCTCCGGAGCGATTCATAAAGGTGAGCGGATGGACCAACAGCATTTTTTCCTTTTCCACGCGTGCTTCGGCCAGCTCCGCATGGAACGCCTGTTTTGTCACAAAAATTACCGCGTCCTCTTTCTCCGCGGCCCGCGTAACCGCATCCCACCCGATGTTGTGGCGGGTGTGTGCGTATTCTTTGCCTGGGTTGCCGAGGCCGATGATGAGTTTCATAGTTGACATCGAATCATTTTTTAGGTATATTGAATTTACATTTGGCAGTGGTGCCGAGTGCTGTCAACCGCGGGGCCCTGCATCGAAAGATGCGGGGCTCTTCGCTTTTCTGGGAATGATCTCAAGAAAAATATCGCGAAAATCGATAACGTCAAAATATTGCGATGCAGCGGCTAGGAGTTCTTTCGAAATGTGTCCTGCACGTGAGAAGACGATGCAACGCTTTCCCCGACCGCGAAGATGTTTGAGCAAATATTCGAAATCGCAGTCGCCCGAAAAGAGAATGAGCGTGTCGAACGCATCTTGATTGAATGTTGCGTCAACCGCGATTTCGACATCGAAATTCGCCTTTCGATGTGGGAGGTCAGGCGTGTGATCTTGGTATTCCTTTAAGGGTTTTGTGATAAGACGGAAACCGCTTCTTTTGATAACAGACAGAAATCTGTCATGATGTTCATTGTCAAAACGTACGGAATAGAAGGCTGCCCCTGTCGTTGTTCCGGCGGATTCAATAAATTGCTTCAATTTTTTATAGGAAACGCGCCAAGCGAGGTCTTCTGCCGTATAGTTACCCAGACTATCAGGGATATCTTTAGGATTCACGTAAAGATCTTTCATCGACATCTCAAGATTGGCGGCATCAATGAAAACGCTGATGCGCCCTTTCATGACGGAAATAAATTTTTCTTTATAGGGGTTCATTTTCAGAGGTTCTGATTACCTTTTCTGCCTCCGCCGTGTTTGGTTGACGCGGGGGACGGGCTCGTGAATCTTTCCAGCGACCGCTTCCATGCCCGGCCCGGGAAGACGTTTGATCTTTGTGGATTTTGCGCGAGGGAGATTGCGCGCTTTCACCACGATCGGGGTGCCGCCAAAGCCAAACTTATCGCGCAAGCGTCGTTCGAAAAAATGGATCCAGTTGCTGTGCACGCTTTCCTTCTCTCCAAGCACGGTGATCAAAAATGTCGGCGGGGCATGTCCCACTTGGGCGACATCGTAGATGCGCGGAGATTGCGGCCCGTAGGTCGGCAAAGGTTTTTTTGCTTTGATGCACGCCTTGAGCAAGCGGTTGAGTGCGTTGTAATCAATATGGCGCAGACGTTCGGCTTGGATTTCCAAGGCTCGATCAAGCAAACCGGAAGCACGTTGGCCAGTGAGCGCGCTCACAAATACCATGGGCGCCCATTTCAAAAACGGAAAGAGCTGGCGGATTAAGGCCTCGTATTCTTTTGTGCTGCCGGTGTGTTTTTTCTCGACCAGATCCCATTTGTTGGCCACGAGCACGATGCCGGTGCTGCGTCCTTCCAAAAGTCCGGCAAGATGACGATCCTGCGCCGTCGGATCCTCCGTGACATCAAACACCAAGCACGCCACGTCCGCGGCTTCGATGACGCGCAGATTTTGTTCCACGCCTTGCTCCTCGATGGCAGCCATGTGTTTCGTTTTTTTGCGCATGCCGGCGGTGTCAATCAGCACGATGTCGCGATCGCGATAGCGGATCCACGTGTCTTGCGGTTCTCGGGTGGTGTGTGGAATTGGGGATACGATCACGCGCGTCTCGCCGAGGATGGCATTCACGAGCGAGGACTTGCCCACGTTGGGACGGCCGACGATCGCGAGGCGCAGCGGCTCGGTTTCTTCCGGAAGCACCGCGGGATGACCCAGGCGTTCGAGTTCGATGAGAATTTCGTCCAACACATCGCCGATGCCAAAACTCGTGGCTGCGCTGACCGGTTTTGGATCATCGAGATTGAGTTGATAGAGACTTGGCTCATGGGCCGAGGGGACGAGCGCAAGCCGATCAATCTTGTTCACCACCAACCACACATGACGATGGAGGCGTTTGACGTGGCGCGCGAGCTCCTGATCTTGGGGCAGCACGCCAGCCTGTCCATCCATCACGAACAACACCAGCGCCGCTTCGCGGATGGCGCGCTCGCTTTGAGCTTGAATCCCGCGGCCGATGTCATCGTTTTCCGTGTCCAATCCGCCAGTATCGATCAGTTCAAACACGACACCGCGCCAGAGAACAGGAGCGTATTGGCGATCGCGCGTGGTGTGCGCGCTCGATGAAACGAGAGCCGTACCGGTCTCTGTCAGGCGATTCCAGAGGCGTGACTTGCCGACGTTGGTTCGGCCAACAAGAGCCACGAGCGGACGTTTATGGGGACGGGGGAGGGGCATAGGCAGGGCTGGTAGACAGCGCAGCGTAGCTCGCTTCTCCCAAAATAATCAAGAAGTCAGTCCCGGAAGAGAGTCGCTCCGGGGGTAAGCCGTCGTTCAAGAGCAGGCGCAAACTGCGTCGCGGGTCCGTCGGATCCGGCGAGGGAACGGCGCTGGTTACATCGGCTTGCAGCAGGCGTTTGAGGGTGACGAGCTCGGCGGTTTTTTTGCCGCCGGTGAGATCCACGATCACGCTGCGTTCATAGTTTCGGCGCACCGCATTGCCAAACGCGACAATTTCATAGCCGGTCTTTTCGAGTTTAGCCGCCACTTGCGCCGCAAAGCCGGTCCGCATGGTGCCATTTTTTATTTCGATCTTCACGCTTTGAATAGCAGGAGTTTTGGGCGCGGCGACTTCTTTGGCCGCGAACGGATTTTTAACGATCTCACGGATGTTGGACCAGTCCGGTTGTCTGGGGAACAGCATGAACGCGCCGTTGACCATGCTGGCGATCAATTCGCCATCGGGCGCATCCGTCAACACGCGCAAGCTGATCCGCTCCGGCGAAAAGTCGCGCGCCAGGGGCGCCAGCTGCAGCATGTTCCAGAGCGTGAGATCCGTTTGGATGTGATTGCTGACCACGGCATAGAGCGCAGCGAGCTTTCGCGGATCGCTAAACGTGTCTTTGGAAAGAAGCTTCTCGCGAATCGCAAGCAAGAGGAGTTGTTGGCGACGGCTCCGCGCAAAATCCGAACCCTCGCCATTGGTGCCGTGACGTGAGCGCGCATAGATCAGGGCGTGTTCACCATCAAAATGCTGCGGCCCTTTTTTGAATGCGATGCTCGTCCAACGATCATCTGGGGTTGGGTATTGCGGATCCGCAAAACTCTGCTCCACGTTGATATCCAACCCTCCAAGCGCATCCACAAAGTTCGCGAACCCGTTGAAGTCAATGCGCAGGACGTGATGGATGGGAATGTCAAGAAGCTTGGCAAACGTGTCCGCAGTCCGGCGCGCGCCTTCACCCGGGAATTCTTGCTCCGCATAGGCGTTGAGGGCGTTGATCTTTTCAAATCGTCCACCACCCAACGGATACGCCATGTCGCGAGGAATGGAAAGAAGGGCGATGCGTTTGGCGCGGAGATCCAGCGAGGCCAGGATGATCGTGTCTGTGAGCTGGGGCCCGTCGTGCCCTTCGCCGCCAATGCCAAACACCAGCAGATTCAAGCGCCCATCTGCCGGCGGATCAAAGGTATTGGAGGCGTTGTGGAACACCAAGCGTCGAATATCCGCGATCACCGGCATTTGACTCACCTCCACCCACACCGGCGTGCCGCGCTGAATGGAACGGTAGGATGCGTGCGCGGCCAGCGCAGCCACCACGCCCACGATCAACGTAAAAATCACCGCGACCACAACGGTTTGGCGGTGCATGACGTGATCATGATCCGTCTGCAAAAAGTTGGTTGCTGGCAAAGGTTGAAACTTTCCCATGTGGATGAGTACGGAAGAGACTAAGAGTGTAACACATTTCCTTTTATGCTATTCTATCTTTGATCTTTCGTATGCTTCGCGTGTCTCGATCTTTCGCAGACCATCTCTCGCGCGCGTGGTGGCGTGCCAGCGTGTGGATAGGTGAGCACAAGCGCCTCGTCTCTCTGGCCTTGGTGGTCGTGATCTTTCTTGTTCCCCACATCACCCACGCCAGCTTTTGGGATTGGTTCACGGGCCCAAGCGCGATCTTAAAAGGCGTGTTTGCCATGATCGTGTGGATTGTGTCCAAGCTCGTGGAGCTGTTGGGGCAGTTGTTTATTTATTTCGTGGACATTTTTCTCGGCTTCGCGCGCTACAACAGTTTTGGCGATGCTCTGCCCGTGAAAGTGGGCTGGGTGATCGTACGCGACGTGTGCAACATGTTTTTTATCGTGATCCTTTTGGTGTCCGCCTTCAGCACGATCATTGGTTGGGACTCTTCTCTGCGTTACAACCAGGTGCTCCCCAAGTTGCTGCTGATGGCGGTGCTTATCAACTTTTCCAAAACCCTCATCCAACTCCTGATCGATTTTTCTCAGGTGATCATGCTCACCTTTGTCAACGCGTTTGCGGCCACAGGCGCGGGAAACTTTGTTGAGGCTTTTAAAATTCACGACCTGCTTCAAGCCCGAGCGAGCACGGATCAGCAATCGGCAAGCCTGGCCATTGACTCTACCGACAACCTCGACGTGGTCTCGCAGATTTTCGTCTCCTATCTCTTAGCCTTAATGATGATCGTGATCGCCAACGGCGTGATGATCATCCTGATCGCGTATATCCTGTTCCGCATCGTTGGGTTGTGGATGGCGTTGATGCTGGCGCCGGCCGCCTTTTTCATGATCGCGGTGCCAGGGAGATTTCAAAAAAGTCTGAGTGGCTTTACGACCAAGTATTGGGGAAAATTGGGAGCCATGCTGTCTGGCGGGCCCATCATCGCGTTCTTCCTCTATCTGACCTTTGCGATCCTTCAGGATCCAAGCGCGACCTGTACCCCTACACCAACCCCGAGTGGAGCCGCGGCCGGTGGAACCGTCGCGCCCGCGACTCCGCCGCCTACGCCCGCGGATTGTGGCTTGGCAGGAAAGCTGAAGCTCTACGATGCAGCGAATTTAGAAAGGCCAGATTCCTTGCAGACGTTTCTCACGCGCGTGGGAGATTCCGGCAGCGTAGCCTCGTTTATTGTGGCCACAGCCATGATGTTCTTCGCCTTGGAAACCGCGACTGAGGTGGCTGGTCAAGTCGACAAATCCTTGGGCGAGTTTGCCGGCAAGGTTGGAGGCGTGAGCAAGGCCCTGGCCGTTGGCGCAGCGACCATTGCGGCGACATCGCCATTCCTCGCGGCTAAAGCTGGTTATGGCATCGCAGATCGTAGACTTGATATGACGGGTTGGGCCTCGAAACAAGGGTTGCGAACCCTTGGTCGCGTACCGATTTTAGGGAAATATCTTCGGAAGCCTCTCGTGGCTGGAATGATGATGAACAAGCGCAAGGACGCTGCCGAAGGCGCAGAGGCGCAAAAGATGATCCAGGGGATGAGCGCGGATCAGAAGCGCATCACCAAGAGCACGTATGCCAGTTTTTGGAAGCCTTGGATGCCGTATGCCAGCACTCAGGAGCAGAAGGGTTATCAAGCCATTGCCCTTGATCTGACCTCAGACGCGGTTATGGTTGAGGAGAAGAAGAGAATCTCTGATGAATTGGAAGATCGCATTCAAAAGCAAAATCCGGACATGCCGTTTGAAGAGGTGGAGAAGAGGGCCGAGATTGCCACCCTGGAAACGATCACGAGGCGCGTGAATGAGGCTTTGGAGGATGCGGACAAGATCGCCAAGATCAGCAATGATGTGGTGACGCGTCAAAAGATTAAGGAACGCCGCAACACGGACCCGGCCTTCTATGGCGAGACGCGCAAGATCGAAAAGATCCATCAAGGAACCACCAACGCGGCCAAGGCTGCCCTGTGGACGGATCTGGCCAAGTCGCGTGGAGAAATCCTGTCAGAGATGTTGCTCTATGCGGGCGCTTGTAAGAAAGATGAGCAAACCGGCAAGGTCACCATGGAAGATGACGTGGCTTTGGGAACCTTGCTTGATCGCCATCGCAACAATCCGTTGCTCGTCGAAAATCTCAAGTATCTGGTGGAAACGGTCCGTCATTCCCCGAACGGGATGGACCATGATGTGTTGAAACATTCCATGCTCGGCAAAGATTGGAATGGCGAGCAGCATCTCTACAATGCGCCGAAGATCAGCTACGACCTGGCAGGCAGAATTGGGGAAAAGGTTGGTTTGGGCAGAGCCCTGGGTACTCCGACCCCGTATCGGCCAGGCTTGAGCAGCATTCTCTTGTCCGGCGAGCACATGCATTACGGGACCGAGAAGATGGACCCGGCTCTCCTGACCGCTGGCGAAGAAATCCATTCTGAGGAAGCCGAAGAGGCTATTCATAGTTTTGAAGAATCCATCCGCAACGGGACGGACTTTGATCAGGCTGCTGTGGAAAAGTATTTCAGCAGTCCTGTGGCCCATCCGTTGCCGTTTTTGGCTCTGGATGCCAGCAAGGCACATCCTGGGGTTTCCGATCCTGAGCGGCCGATTCGAGCCTTGCGCCAGATGATTACCAATCGCATGAATGAAGCCAAACGGTTAGCCGCTCTGCCCACGCCGGATGAGAGCGGGTTTAGAAACCAAGCCAAGAACGTGTTGTCTGTCGTGTCCCATTTGCAGAAGCAGGGTATTGCCGGAAAGACTCAGGAAGATGTGGCGATTGCGGCTATTGAAGGAGGAGTCACGGATATCTTTACCAGCAAGGCACGGTTCATGATGTTGGCCGAAAATGAACGCAGATCCGCTGTGAAGTTTTTGAATCTTGTGCAGGGAATCGTGGCTGGCTATGCCACGGCTGGAAAAGTGGCTCCACAAAAATACACCGAATTTCTTAAGTCCATTCGCGATTCTTATACGGGTCCGGGCGGGCGGGAGAACGTCGCAAATGTGGTGCGCAATGCTATGGAACGTTCTGAACCGCCGTCCACCGGAGGGCACTAGCCACGTATGGATGGCGCCATCTGGTACAAGCATTTTGATGAGTCGCCGGAGCCGGTGCAACGGTATCTCGTTGGAAAACAGGCCATGGATGATGAGGCCGCGGCGCAAAAGGAATTGGCGTATGATGATGATGCCTGGGATCGGGTGATGGATGTGGTGTGGCAGACGATCTTTTTACATCTCTCGGAAGAGGATTTTTCTGCGCGGGTCAGTCGCTTAGCCGGAGATCGCAAGCCGGATGAGATCGAACGTGTGGTGTTGTTGAAGTTGGTTTTGCCGCTTGCGGATGTGGTGATGTGGGATGTCGAACGTCGTTTGCAAGAATTGGGCGTTCCGATTGGCGAAATTCAGAGTGTGTCGCGCGTGGCGCTGCGTCCGGTGTCGTATGGGGCGGCGGTGCGGAGGATCGCAGCTCAGGCGCATCTGAGTTTGTTGTCTGAGGAAATGGTGCGTCGGACACGCGACATTCTCATTTCGTATCTCAAAGGCGTGCGTTTGATCGAACAGGTGAAAGAAATTTTGCAGCGCAATCAAAGCGAGGGCGGGATCGGGTTCACGCGCGAGCAGGCCGAGGTTTTTGCCAAAGCCATGGAAGATTTTTTGAATGCCAACCAGGTGATTTCAGAACAGGAATATGCCGATTGGTTTACGACCGCGCAACGGGAAGCCCAGAGCAAGCAGATCGCGGAGCGCGTGCAGACCTCTTCAACCGCGCCTGCCACGGATACGGATCTTCCTCCCTCTGCGCGGCCCATCACGTCCGCACGTTCTCAAGTGGCGATTACGGCTTTGTCTCAGACGGTTGAGACCACTGTCCAACAATTGGGAGTAGGGGGGTCGGATCCGTATGTGCAAAAACGTTTGGCCAGCATCATTTCTACGCGTTTACGCGATGTGCGTAATGCCTTTCAGATCAAAGAGGTGTTGACGCGCGAGGTGAAGGTTGGCGGGTTGGGGCTCGCGGCTCCGGAGGTGGAACGGATTGCCGCGGCTATTGAAGCAGCCTATGCGCAGTCTCATGGACAGATTGCGGACGAAGAAAAGCGCTCCATCGAACAGATTCAATCTGAGCAGGGCAAAAAGATTGAGGAACGTCGCAAACGCGAGAGCGAGGAGCATGCGCAGTGGTTTCAAGACAAGGTTGTGGCCTCGCAAAAAGAAGAGACTGCTCGGCAAGAGATGTTTACGGCGATGAAGAAGAGCTCGGAGAAAAAGAGCTCGGAGCTCGGAGCTCGGAGCTCGGAACGCCAGAATGAGAATAGGATGGATTCGGTTGAGGCGCCGGTGCGATTGATTGGGTTGACCGAGGAGTTGAGTGATCTGACATTGGATTCGTTCCGGCGTTTGGCAAAAGCTCCGGAGCAGGCCACGGCCAAAATTTATCAGAAGCTCGAGACCTTGAAACAGGAATCGTTTGAGCGTTGGACAGGAGGGGTGCAGTCTTGGCGACGCTCGCCCCTGCAGCGCCTGTACTTGCAGCTTGTCGCGCAGAGTTTTGCCGCTGGCAAACCCGTAGCCGCACTCGTAGAAGAAAAACGCGCGACGGATCCCACCATCCCCACCGCAGAAGAAATCGGAGCGATTATGACGCTGAACACGAAAATACACTTATAAAATAGTGAGTATGCCTGAAAAATTCATGGTGCCACAATTCATTGATAATGAAGACAAGATTCTCGGACCTATCACGGTGCGGCAGTTTTTGATCTGTTTGAGCGCGACGTTTTTGATCTTCATTGAGTACAAGATTTTGACCACCGCCTTTTTTATCTTTGGCACGATCGTGACTGGCGGACTCGCGGCAGTGTTCGCGTTTCTTAAAATCAACGGCCAGCCATTCCACATCTTCTTCTTGAACTTTTTGCAAACCTCGTTCCGTCCCTCGTTACGCACCTGGCAAAAAGATCATTCCGACGCCGAGCTACGCGTGATGATGCAAGTCAAGGTCATCCCGCCGCCGCCTGTTGTGCTCCAGAGGGAAGTGCCTCTATCCACACGCTTGCGCGATTTGGCCCTCACCGTAAACACGGGCGGGGTGTATAATCCCGAAGAGGATGTTTGACGACTATGCAAAGCGCGAAGCTCACCGGTAAGAAACCAGGCGTCTCGGCGCAGCGCTTTTTAGATATCGCGGAGATCCGCGAGGGCGTGGTCATCTTAAAGGATGGATCGTTGCGCGCCGTGCTCTTAGTGTCGAGTCTCAACTTCGCCCTCAAGTCCGTGGATGAGCAAAACGCGATCGTGCAATCGTACATGCAGTTTTTGAACGGGTTGGATTTTCCCATCCAGGTGGTGATCCAGTCTCGCAAGATGAACGTGGACACGTATCTGCGCCAGCTCTCGGACAGCGAAAAAACGTTGTCCAACGATCTACTCAAACGCCAGATCCGCGATTATCGCGAGTTCGTCAAACAGTTGGTGCAGCTTGGGGACATCATGCAGAAACGTTTTTTTATCGTGGTCCCGCTCAATCCAGCCACCAGCCAGCAGAAAACTTTTTGGCAACGGGTGAGTGCGCTTCTGACGCCCGCATCTCTCATCCGCGTGTCCGAGGAACGTTTTCAAAAACAGAAATTTGATCTGGATCTGCGCATCAACCAGGTGACGAGCGGTTTGGGATCCATGTCCTTGAACGCGGTCGCGTTGGACACGCAAGGACTGATCGAACTTTTTTACACGGTTTACAATCCGGAGTTGTACGACACGCAAAAATTAGCAGACGTGAATCAGTTACAGGTCGAACCGATGTAGGCCAACCGCTCTCTATGGCTTTTCAACCTCAACCCCCTTCGCAGCCCTTTGATCCCTCTCGCCTGACCGCGGGCGGGGTGCATTTGCAATCTGGACCGAGTCAGGGCGATCTCAAACGCGAACAACAGGAACAAAAAATCGCGCTCGAGGAAGAGCGCATCTATCGCAAGGGCGTCATTGGGATCAAGGATTTGATCGCGCCGGCTTCCATGAAAGTGGAGCCCTCGTTTCTACGTTTGGGTGATGTGTTTTGCCGCACCCTCTTTGTCGTGACGTATCCGCGCTACGTGACGGTCGGATGGGCCTCGCCGCTGATCAATTTGAGCGCACAGCTCGACATTGCCATGTTTTTTTATCCGATTAAATCCGACATCATCCTCAAACAACTCAAGCGCAAGGTCGGCATTCTCCAGGCGCAAATTTCTACGGATTCAGAATCCGGCAAGCCGCGCGATCCGATTTCCGAGACGGCGCTGCGTGACATCGAACAACTGCGCGACGATCTCACGCAAGGCATCGAACACTTTTTCCAGTTCGCCTTTTATTGCACCTTCTACTCCACGAACAAGGATGAGCTCGAACGCGTGACCTCGCATGTGGAAAGCGCCTTTGCCTCGATGTTGATCTACACCCGACGCGCGTACTTTCAAGCAGAGCAAGGTTTCAATTCCACGTTGCCCGTGGGAAACGATGAGCTGCAGATCACGTTCAACATGAGCACTTCGCCGATCGCTTCCTCTTTTCCGTTTACTTCGGCTGAGCTGTCCAGCGACAACGGCATTCTGTATGGTGTGAACCGTCACAACAATTCTTTGATCCTGTTTGACCGGTTCTCGTTGCAGAACGCCAACGCCGTTATCTTTGCGACCTCCGGAGCGGGAAAGAGTTACACCGTCAAGTTGGAGATCATCCGTTCGCTCATGCTCGGCGTGGAAGTGATCGTCATTGATCCGGAGATGGAATACAAATATCTCTCTGATACGGTCGGTGGTACCTACGTCAACATTGCGTTGTCCTCGCGCGCCAAGATCAACCCATTTGATCTGCCGCGTCCCATGGGGGAAAGTTTTTCGGTCGAAGATATTATTCGCAGCGCGGTGATTACCCTCAAAGGCTTGTTGCGTCTGATGCTGGGCAAGATCACCACTTCCGAAGATTCCTTGCTCGATCGAGCGTTGCTCGAGACCTACGCGAAAAAAGACATTGTCCCTGGAGCAGATCTTACCGCGTTGGAACCCCCGATTTTGCAGGACTTTCAAGATGTGCTCGAGGGGATGGAGGGTACGGCGGAATTAATCGTGAAGCTCAGAAAATATACCGAGGGCACCTTTGCCGGACTGCTGAATTCTCCAACGACGGTGAAGATGACGAATCAGTTGATCGTGTTTTCCGTGCGTGATTTGGAAGATGAGTTGCGTCCCATGGCCATCTACACCATCATCAACTACATTTGGAATGTGGTGCGCTCGGAGCGCAAGAAGCGCATCCTCGTGATTGACGAGGCGTGGTGGTTGATGCAAGCCGAGGATTCGGCAAAGTTTATTTTTGCGCTGGTCAAGCGCTGTCGTAAATATTATCTAGGTATCACTACCATCACGCAGGACGTGAACGACTTTTTGACCTCGCCCTATGGGCAAGCAATCGTGACGAACAGTTCGATGCAATTGCTCTTGAAACAGTCTCCGGCTTCGATTGATCTGGTGTCGCGCACCTTTTTGTTAACGCAATCAGAAAAATATCTTTTGCTCGAATCCGGCGTGGGCGAGGGGATTTTCTTTGCAGGCGCCAAGCATGCGGCCATTCAGATCGTGGCCTCGTATACCGAGGATCAGGTGGTGACCACGAATCCTCAACAATTATTGCAGATCGAAGCGGCCAAGAAAGAATTTCAAGATGCGCAGGCCGGTCAACCTCCTGTGAATCCGTCGGAAGATTCCTAACCTTTTTCTATGCCTCGTCGCACCCTCGCCTTTCTTCTCATCTTCGCCGGGTTGCTCGCCCTCGGTGCTGCGATTTTTTGGACGTTTTATCCTGGAGCAAAACCCGCGACGATTTCCGGGCCAACACCCATGATGAAGACGAAGACGAATCCTTCTGCGTCCACGCCGGGCTCGCCAGTTGCTGCGCAGCCTTTTACGCCGCCCCCCGCAGCGGTGACGCCGGAAGAACGCGCTCAGCAAATGGTCAAGCAACGCGCGTTGCAAATGGCCGCGCGTCAGGGAACGTATGCGAGTACCGATGGGTTTGCCGCTCTCCAAACGTTGAGCGTGGAGGCCTCCCCGAGTGTACGCCTTTGGTTGGATGATCAGCGCAAAAATTTACGGCAAGCACATCCGGCTAAAATTTCGTGGGGACAAACAACCAAAGCTTTGAGCGCGCGTATCACCTCTGCGCTTCCCATTATCAATCAGACACAGGTGGACGTCACGGTACAAGCGCAACAGATTATTGAAACGCCTGGAATGCAGCCGGACATTTCCTATCGCGAGATCGTCGTGACCCTGGAGCGACAGGGGAGTAGCTGGATCGTCGCACGCATCGTTTCCAACCCCCTTACCCTGTAAGGACTCCTGGCATCCCGAGCGGAGGGATCCCTTCGATATGTTTCGCGATACGGTTCTCGACATTCTCTTTCCTCCAACCTGCGTGGTTTGCGAGGAGGATGGCGCATGGTTGTGCGAGAGTTGTCGTTCGCACATTTTCTTAGAGACGCATGGCGTGGAGAAAACTGAGCAAGAACCGTGGCCGTTTTGTTCCGTGATAACGGTGGGATCTTATGCCAATCCGCGATTGCGGTTGCCCCTCACGCAACTCAAATATCATGCGGCCTCGTGTCTGGAGCAGGATCTCAAAGCCTTGCTGCGCGTCTTCCGTCAAAACTTTCTGGATCCGTGGCCCTGGGCTGGATTATCTGAGATGCTCATCACTTCCATTCCGGGAGATCGTCGCCGTATGCGTGAACGAGGGATGGATCATGGAACGTTGTTGGCGCATTGGGTGCGGGATATTCTGGTTCCGTGGGCCGAGCCGCGTGCGCTTTTAAGACGAACGCGTTCGACGATGCCGAACGCCCGATTGCCCGCGAACGCCATTCGAGCCGCCAATCTTTTCGGTGCGTTTGAAGCCACAGAGAAGATCACGGTTCCGGTCATGATCGTGGATGATGTGTTGACCACGGGCGCAACGGCGAGCGAAGCGGCACGCACCCTTATCGCTGCCGGCGCGCCGGAAGTGCATCTGTTTGTTTTTGCGAAAGGATGAAAAAATTCTATGTCGAATAGAAAACAGGTTGTCGGGATCACATTTGTAGGGATTCTGCTCTTAATTGGTATGAAGCTCTTTAAATATGCGGCGCCGCCTGTTCGAGACAAAGATTGCCGCGGCCCTGCTTCATCGACGACGCGTGCGCCCTTACCCCAGGAACATCCATCTTGGTTACAAGTTTCCGAAGCCACGATCAACGACGCGAGCTGTCTCAATTCCACGCCGATCTATGGGGTCGCGCATGTTTCTTCTACAGAAGACGTTCGTCAGGCGATTCAGTTTGCGCGCGATCATGGACTCACGATTACGAGTGCGGGCCAGCGGCACAGCATGGGAGGACAGGCCTTTGCGCGGCAAGGACTTGTCTTGGACATGCGCGGTTCGCATGAGATGCGCGTGGATCGAGAAACAAAAATGCTACACGTACAAGCCGGCGCAACCTGGGCCGAGGTTCAGACGTTTCTCGATCCGCAAGGATTGTCCGTGCAGGCCATGCAATCCATCAATATCTTTACGGTCGGAGGGACGTTAAGCGTCAACGCGCATGGGATCGCGCATCGTCCAGGGCAAGTTGCACCGACCGTGCGTTCGATGCACGTGATGGGAAGCGATGGAATCGTGAAGACGTTGAGCACGACGGAGAATCCCGAGTTGTTTCGTTTGGTGTTGGGCGGGTACGGACTCTTTGGCGTGATTCTTGATGCGGATATTCAGGTCGTCGATAACGCGGTGTACGAGCGCACCATGCAGACGATCGACTACACCGCTTTTCCGGAATACTACGCGCGTCACATCAAAGACAACAACGCGCTTGGTTTGTTCTACGCCCGTTTGTCCATCGCACCCACCTCGTACCTGCGTGAGACCGCACTTCATCTATACACCATGACCGATCGCGCCGCGATCCCAGCTCCCATTGAGCCCATGCATCACGCCTGGGTTCCTCGCCTCATTATCAATCTCTCGAAGACCGGTGGTGCTGGCCGATGGCTGCGCTGGATGCTGGAAAAATACGTCGAGCCCCACGTGCATCCCTGTCTCACGCGGAATCAGGCCATGAGCCAGCCCGAAGTCTGTTTGGTCTCGCGCAATCAAGAGATGTACGACGCTATGCCTTATCTGAAAAATCGTTTGGAAGATACGGACATCCTACAAGAATATTTTCTTCCACCCGAGCAGATGGTCCCGTTTGTGGATGGACTGCGTGAAATCGTGCAGAAGCACGACGCCAATCTTCTCAATGTCACCATCCGCGTGGTGCACAAAGACTCGATCACCGCTTTGTCGTACGCGCCAGAAGATCGTTTGGCGTTTGTGTTGTACTTCAACCAAAAATTGAATGAGCGCGAGCGAATCGCTCTCACGCAAACCACCCAAGACCTGATTGATCTCGCGATCCGCTCGGGCGGAACATTCTACCTTCCCTATCAACTCGTCTACTCATCACAACAGCTCCATCAAGCCTATCCCATGATTTCAGATTTTTTCGCGGCGAAAAGAAAGGCTGATCCCGACGAGATCTTTTCGAACACGTGGTATCAGAAATATGGTCACGCCGCATTCGTGTCGGGTTGATGAAGGCCAAAGGTGTTGCCCTCGGTGTCGAGGAAGTAGCCTTGCCAAGCCATACCCTTGAGAGCGAATTTTGGAAGGGTTTCTTTGCCGCCATGAGCGAGGATGTTTGCGGCCATTTCATCGTAGTGATCAACAACGATCGTGCAGACATACGCATTGGATCCTTGCGCAGGCGTTGGAGCCGGACAGGGACGACGCAGGATCCCACCGTTGATTCCGCCGGGTTCTTCTTGCTTGCCGGTCATTACCATCCAGTATTCCATCTGGCCGCCTTCCCATTTTTTAATCTCCCATCCAAAAACCTTGGTGTAGAACTCGACCGCTCGTTCCGGATTATCCGCATGAATTTCGAAGTGGGCAATGCGATTGGGCATAGAGTTTTTATAGTCCGCTAATAATTTCGATCACGTGCCTCGTTTTGTAGCCTACGTATCCGCTCGCAGGCTGGACAAAATACTTTTTTTGAAACGCGATGACTGCATTTTTAGTATACGCATCAAAGGAGCCGGTTGCAATGTCTTTTTTGTAAAAGCCCTCAATCGCGAGCAGCTCTTGCAAGTTCGCCACCTCATCATTGGTTTGGCCGAAGCGAAGATCCGTGGTGAAGACAGCGAGGTCTCCGGGGATTTCTACATTGACGAGCGACTGTGACACCACGTTCAATTTCTCGCGCGTGACCTCATCGGTGATCTTGGTTTGAGGAAGGCGGTGTTTGGCTTGAAAATTTTTCAAACCGTTTTGCGTCAACACTCCAAAATAGCCGGTGATGAGTTTTTCGGGATAGAGTTTGCCATCGGCTGCCAGAATCTGTTGGAGATGCTCGACCTCCAGATCCTGACTGCCGAGTTTAAGGGTTTGAACAAAATGATCTACGGTTGTCGCAGCCGCAATTTGTGGGTTCTCGTTAAAGACCACCTCGTTATTTGTGGCGATCGCAGGAAGCGAAACGTTCACCGCGGCAGAGGAGATCTTTGCTTGGTTATAGGTGTAGAGGGCGTAGTAGTACGTCACGCCATTCGTGAGCCCCGTATCCGTAAAGGTTTCGCTTCGTCCTTCGTAAAGAGTCTGGCCATCTCGCGGAGAGGTTGGATAGCCTCCATCTTTTTTCACTAAGACGGTACGCACAAACGTATCAAGGTTCGGATTCTTCCAGGTGAAAACGATTTGAGAATCTTCGCCAGAAGCGTTGATCAGGATAGGAGCCTCGACGAAGGCGGAGCTGCTCGAATGAACGCTCCCGACGCCTCCATGACCACTGCTCGCGGAGGAATTCCCGTTGGAACTACTTCCACCGGACGCGCTTTCGCTCGAGGCGGTTGCACCAGAAGACGGCGCGCTCGTCGCAGCCGTCGGGGAGACGGTGGCCGGACTTTCGGTTTTTACGGAAGGACGATTTGAGGAGATCCATGACCAATCGCTGTGCTCATGCGTAGACTTGAGGGCAAAATAGTAGGTCGTATTTGCATCCAAGCCGGCGACCACATAAGTGCGATGAGCGGCGTTGGGCTGAAGATCGACGTAGTAAATCGGGGTTGATTGCGCTGGGGTTGCCGCGGCGAAGTTCGCGTCCGTGATCGGTTCTTTGTCGTAGCGGATGTCGTATTCTGTGGCGGCATCTGCGTGAGGAGAGGCGACGTCCCAGGCAAGTGTTGCGGAGGATTGGTCATGACTTGAGACGGAGAGGGTTGTCACGGAAGCAGGTGCGGCAACAACGATTGAAGCTGTCAGGAGGTCTTCGGTCGTAAACGTGGCATCGGTCGAATGAACAACAGGACCTGAACCACCAACAGAGTTCACGCGGTAGTGGTACGTGGTGCCAGGAACCAGTCCGGAGAGGATGATCCCGTGAGCGGTTTGAAGCGAAGAATCCAGGATGCTTTGCTGTCCGTAAGCGCTGCTGATTCCGTACTCGACTTGACCCGTGGTTTCTTGATCCGTGTTCCATACAACGCTGGCTGTAGATGTCGTGATTCCGGAAACGGAAATATCAGAGATGAGCGCGAGGGTCACCGGAGTCGTGGTTGAAGAAATGGGAGACGGTAGAATTGACGGTACGGATGGAAGAGCCGGCGTTAACAACGTTTCATCATCGGTCAGCACCACGCCGCCGGTGTTTGTCACGGCCTTTACGCGATAATGATAAAGCGTGTTAGGCGTGAGATTTGAAAGAGTCGCGTCATGCAGGAGACCCGTTGTCGACGTAGGCGTTTGCTGACCGTAGTTCGTCGTAAGCCCATATTGCACCTGTCCGGTTGTTGTTTGGTTGGTGCTCCAAATCACCAAAGCTGTCGAGGGGGTCGCCTCCATGATCGGATAGGTTGTGATCGCAGCCGAGACGAGAGGAATGGAAACCGTTGGTTCGGGGAGGATCACGATCGTGGGAAGCGAGGGTAATGATTCGGTCGTGAGGGTCTGATCGTCAGAGTAAGTGATGTCTCCGGTTTCGTTGATGGTCTTTACGCGAAAGTGATAGGTCGTGTTGGGCGAGAGAGAAAAGAGCGAGGCTGTATGCGTGAGTTGAACGGATGCGCTCTGATGGGTCTCTTGGCCATACGAAGAAGTGAGCCCGTATTCGATTTTGCCGCTCGTAAGCTGATCCGTCACCCAGGAAATCGCGCCGGAAGAAGTGACAACGCCTGATACGGTTAAGAGGTTGATCGTTGCCGGGATCGTCGAAACAACAGAGCTGACGATCGGGACGGACACGGCAACGGTCAAACCGGTCGTAAAAACATGATCATCCGAATACGTGATGTTGGCCGCGTTGTCTACGGACTTCACGCGATAATGATACGTCGTATCTTGAGCAAGGTCGGAAAGATGAACCGTGTGTGAAGTTTCAAACGCATCATTTCTCACGCTTGCTTCTCCGTACGTGGTACTCAAACCATATTCCACTTGGGTTGTCGCGGCTTTGTCTGTGCTCCACGTCACTGTGGCTGTGGTGGGTGCGACGTCAGAGGCCTGCACCGAAGAGACGTTCGCCGGGGGATCTGTCGGTCTTGGAAGAGGAAGGGTGTTAAATTCATGATTCGAGGAGACCGTTGCGACGAGCACGCCTGCGGGTTTGGATTTCACGCGAAAAATATAATTTGTGTTCGGTGAAAGACCGGTGATCGTCATCATGTGTTCATTGCCCAAACCCGTGTCCAGCGGAAGGGTTGATCCAAAGAGCTCACTGTTCCCGTATTCGACCTGCGCATCAGAAAGCAAATTCGTGTGCCAGCTGACCGTGGCTTCGTAGCTGCCGACCGACGCAACATCAATGGAAGAGATGATGAGAGAAGGGGTGGTGACGGACGTGTTCGTGTGAGCGACGTTCGTGCTTACCGTTACGGGAACCTCCACGTTTGTCACGACGACCTCGGGAATCGCAATGATTTCGTTGGTTGTGAAGGTATTGTCTGGTGTCACGGAAACGTTTCCCTCGGCGTCTCGTGTTTTGATCCGATAATGGTAAAGCGTGTTAGGCGTCAGGTGTGTGAGAGTTCTTGTGTCGGTGAGGACAAAGTTTGAGTCATATCCTGATACGGAACCATAAGAAGCGGTTGTGCCATATTCGATTTCGCCGTTGGCAACTTGATCGGTCGTCCAGGTCAGCATGGCCGTTGACGTGGTGATCGGAGCAATGGTGACGAGAGAGACAAAGGGAATATTTGCATCTAAGTGAACGGGCGCGCTTCAAGCAGCTTCAATTTTTGATAGGGTAATCCGTCATTAAATAAGCGCCTGCCCTTGCCAAGTAAAACCGGAGCCACTACGAGCCTATACTCGTCAAAAAGATTCGCTTTCATCAGCGATTCCGACAAGATACCGCTTCCGAACACGAACATATTTCCATCACCTCCTTGCTTCAACTTCGGGATTTCAGCAACAGCATCATGCACGACCGTCGTATTATTCCAGTCGGCATTTTCCAAAGTTGGCGAACAGACTATCTTACGGATAGCGTTCATCTTCTCTGCGGTTTCTGCGGTCTCTCCGGTAGCCTTCGGCCAGTACTCTGCCATTCCTTTGTAGGTATTCTTGCCAAACACAAGCATATCGGCCGACGCAAGCTGTTCGTTGCTGAAATCTTCAAGCTCTGCACCCCACACAAGCTCATGGAAACTCAAATCCCATGGCTTTTCGCCCTCAAAATACCCGTCGAGGGTGATAACATTCCACATGATTAGTTTTCTCATAAGGATTATTCTATCAAATTCTCTATAGAAACGCCTATTGGTACAAAGTTGCCAATCTGCAAGCGGACAACATCCACACGTAGCTTTAGCGAAGTGTGGCGGTGGTGATGTCCCGATGTTCGAACCAATTAAGTCACTTCATTACAGTCGGGTTGATAAAATAGTACGTGATTTAAGGCGTCTCTACAAAGAAAATCCTGCCTTATTCGATATTCCTACTTTTGCCCAAAAACAATATTAGCCACTTTCTCCACTTCCTTGTCAGAAAGCTTTGAGCCTTCAAGGCGAGTAGAAGCACCGGCAGAGGCGATAAGAGTAGCGCGTCGAAGTTCGGCCAGGCGTTCTGTTGAAATACCAGCATACTTTTTATTATGCTTAACTTTGTTCGTGTCCATAAAAGATTTTGACTAGAATTGGTAAATCTCCTTTCGTTTTCTCCCCTTGAGCAATCTTTTCAAATAAGGATTTAGGTGAGAGCCAGAAATATTCGGTAAAGTCGTCTTTATTGTAATCAGGCGCTTCGTCCATTTTCATTTCGTAGACATTCATAAAGGCGGAGACGCCATCTTTTTGAGGAGTCAGATGGCCGAGTAAACGCACTTGGGCTTTATCAGTATCAATGTTTAGTTCCTCTTGTGTTTCTCGTTTAAGAGTCTGCTCATAAGTCTCACTACTTTCTACGTGCCCGCCCATACTCATATCCAAGCAAAGCGGGAAGATTCTTTTGTTCGCGCCTCTCCTTGGTATCCAAATTTCACCTTTAGAATTTACGACAAAGGCATTCACTACCCGAAAATTGGAAAGATGTTCAGCATATACTTCTGACCGTTTTTTCTTGCCAATGACCTGGTCGTTCTCATCAACCAAGTCGAGATACTCGTCTACTGTTTGGGTTGTGTTCATAAAGTTCGAATCCCTCTGGGGTTCACTCATTTTATCACTTTTCCGTTTTGAAATGTAGCTTAAAACAAAGGGATTTTATCGCCCCTTTCAAAAACTACTGGCGGTGTCTGTTTGAAAATATCCGAACGGAACTAGCTGGGCTCGGCGGGCGGAATTCCCCCCACCCCCCCCTTCCGCCCGCCTCGCCTTGAACCGGAGCGGAAAGGACGATTTCAAGTTTTTCTTTGGCGGCTTTCGTTAAAATTCTACTGAATTTTAACTCCGGCGGCAAATTCTTT
>OBEQ010891724.1_pt1 | contig 31420 bp, 39 predicted proteins | sample 1670901 | NCBI WGS metagenome assembly OBEQ01 (sample SAMEA104232315, study PRJEB22302) | groundwater metagenome | biome: forest; feature: aquifer; material: groundwater | place: USA | collected 2011-08-07 | depth 5.4 m | reverse complement strand
TGCTATTAGATTTTGACGCTAATCGTGCCGCCTATAAAAAGTTATTCCTCTCCCCTCGTCAGCACTTCCGGCTTATCACCGACAATGATCGAGTGTTCCGCCTGGCTCACGAGGCCGTGCGCCTTGTCGACCAGCGGCGGGGACGCGCGAAGGATGCCGACATTCTGCAGATCACGCAGCGCGTAATTCACCTGCGGCAAGGAAAACTTCCGCACGAGCCAGCGCGTGGTAAAGGGCAGGCCCATGAAGGTATCAATCTCCTTCAGCACGTTGCGCGTGATCATGCTGCGCACGGGCTTCTTGCCGACCATCATGAACACTTCAGCATCCGTGCCCTCATAGATCAGCCCTGCTCCGGTCGAAGCGAAGGGCTCGATCGCGATAAGCTGTTCATCCTGTAGTTTTGTCTGGTCGCCGGTGTTATAGTTTGGGATGCTCGGCGCGCTGTGCACAATATACCGTCCGATACCATGGCCGCAGAGGTTGCGCACAGGTTTGAATCCCATGCCTTCAATGGTCTCCTGAACCGCTTTGCCGACTTCGGTGACCGCTACGCCTGGCGCGAGCGTCTTGATGGCCGCGTTCAATGCTTCCCGCGATGCCTTCACCAAGGCGTCCTGCTCTTTGCCCCCTAGATTGATGGAGGTGGCTGAATCAACCACATAGCCGTCGATATGCACGCCAAGGTCGAGCTTGACGACATCGCCTTCCTGAAAGAGGGTCTTGTCCTCGTGCGCGGCGCAGTTGTGCGCAGCCTGGTCATTCCGTGACATCTGTGTAGGAAAGGCCAGCCCGCCACCGCGCTTGAGGATGAATTCCTCGACCTTATCCGTCACGTCGAGCAAGGAAGCTCCCACCTTGACGAGCTTCTTGCCATAGTCGCGTGCGTCAGCATTGATCTTGCCTGCTTTGCGGAGCGTCTCGCGGACTTCAGGATCCATGGAGAAAACGCGATGGCGAGATTATATAAAGGTTGCGGCGGAAAAGCCGATGGGATAGTTTCGTCGATGATGGTCGCCCGCCGCGTCATTGCTGTTGCTGCATGCCATCATTTCTTTTTCTCTTCCCCTCGAAGGGTGAGGGGAAGAGAAAAAGAAATGGAAGCGCGATGAAGAAGGGATGTGGCGGTGGGTGTCTGCCTTATTGGAAGTGCCGATGGGCTCTCAAGAAGGTCTTATCTATTCTCTCGTGCGGGCTTCGTCGTGCATGGCGCGCTCATAGGTCTCGACGCGAGCTTGAAGTCTGGGAAGATGTTCACGGTATACGTCAACATGTCCGGCAGCGACAGCGTTATAGAGACATTGCGCATACATGCCCATAGTATCTGGATTGACGGGTAATCTATCGAATTGGCTCAACGCAAGGTGATGTTCGCGTGTACTCATCAACGGTCGCTCAAACTCTTGCCGTTCAATAAGTGCTTCGATGCTGGTGACATACGTATCGAGAGCTGCTTTCGTCCCGATGATTGGCCATGGTTCGTTGCTCATCAGTAAATCACCCCAACTAGCACTCCAGTAATATCTTTGAACCGTACCTTGCCCGGATCGACCGTCGGGTTATTGTCCCCTTTCGTCTTCGCATACCAGCCTTGATTGTCCTGGCCGGTGTCCACGACGCGGTGGATGACGATACCCGTGGTGTAGCGTGTCCTGAAGGCGATGACATCACCGACATTTATATCTTGCGACGATGCTGGTTTCACTTCAAGACCATTCGCGTCGGCATCGATCACCGGATCCATCGAGTTCGTGTCCGTGTACGAGGACCATGAAGCGCCCTTGAGATCGATCACGATCCTGTCATCATACACATGGATGTTTTTCTCTTTCACATGGTCGCCGGGCGACTGGCGCTCGACATTGCCGTTGAATAGGGAGGTGAGCGACAATGGCTTCTCTGCCTCGCCGACGCTCAGGCTGGTGTATATATTCGCAGAAAGCCAGCCGAGGCTGAAAACGAGCAGTAAAGCCAGTGCAGCATGCATGAAGCTTCTCATTTTATCACTATCCAGTAACTACTTATATATAAAGCTTTTGTTTTTACACCACTATAAAGTGCTAAAGTGCAGAAATCTTTATATAGAAGCTCCCCTTCCCCAAACGTTATAATGGTCGTTATTTGCCAGCGTTGCGGGGGAGAGGTACCAAGCCTTAATAAGCTCCGGAAATGGTGCGTCGATTGCCGCATCGCGCTGACCAATGAACGTGCAAGAGAACGCAACAAGCGGAAAAAGTGATTCTTACAGTGTTTAGGCAGGGCAAAGCTTTAAATAAATCAACGGCCTAAAAGGGATAATATGACTGGACGCAATGGTATTGGTGGGTTGGCAGGTCTTACGCTTTCGCTTGCCGCTGCTCTCGGATGCGGTTCGAGGACGGTAAGGAATGTCGTAAAATGTCTTTATCCAGACGGAAGAATCGCCGCCTGTCCTGATGGGGGCGCTGAAGGGCATGATTCTGATGCGTATGATGGGGGAGATGCCAACGATGCATACGATGCCCATGACGCTCGCGATACCCCCATTGATCAACGCATCGCTGATATCCTTGATAGGATTAATATCCATGATGTATACGAAGGAGGTGATGTTGCAGACGTGCCGCCAGACAGTACCGATGCCTCCGATGGCACGGACGCTGGTCCTAGTATTAACATAAATAATCCGCGCTTACCTTATGGCTGCGATCCTCGCGTAGATGGGCACACGCTTGCGCTGTACAATTTTGAGCCGCCGAGCCCTCTTGAGGATGACTGCGGCAATCCGAGCATGCGTCTTTTCGAGCCCAGCGGCCCTACGAGAGATACCGATGGTCTTATGGGCTTCGGTCGCGCACGCGCATTGGATGGCACGTCGTATATGGCGACACGGAATATGCCGCCGATCACCTTTCCCCGACCGGCGCCGGGAGAGGACGCTTCCTTCACGATCGAAGCACGGGTCAGGCCATTGGCGGCGCCTGGAGGCCCTGGGTATATCGTCGCGCAGAACGCCGGCGATGGCAGGAATGGATTTTATGTATTCCTCATACCAGGTGGTGATGGCCAACTGTATCTCGCTGCAGGAAAAGCGGCAGATTGTGTCGGTGACACCGGCCAGTATGTCTTCGGCACCACTCCCATCCCACTCTTTGACTGGACACATATCACCTTCCGCTATGATGGCGCGACCCATCTGCTCGAGCTTCTGGTGAATGGCGCGCTTGACGCCTCAACACTGCCGGATCCACGCGGTGTCTGTGAGCAAAGCTTGGCGCCATTGTCCATCGGCGCTGATGGCAACGGCTCATCACCCTGCCCCTGTGCTATTGACAGCCTGCGCATCAGCGATATCGCGCGAGACGTGCGCTTCTGATCAGTTTTTCTCCATCTTTTTCATCATTCTTCTGATCTTTTCCGACGAGGCTCTGTCCGGAATGGTGTCCGTGCTGTCTTTTTCTCGTCAACGCGTGCCGCGTTGTCCACGTCTTGATGCCGTCGGTCGCTTGCCCCTTATGCCCCGATTTCCTTTTTCTCCCCCTCACTTGCGAGGGGGAGAAAAAGGAAATCGGTGTGGCGAAATGAAGAAGTGAGTGGCGGGTGGACGTCGCTCACCTGTTGGAGCCGCGTAAATCGACCCGGCAGAGTGCCAAGGGCGCGAGATTCTGGACAGAGCCTTACGACGAAAACTATTTATAGCCAGTTCTGTATCGTTTGACCATGCCAGTCGATGTCTTTGTCCAAGGTCCCCTGACAGTCAAGGCGACCGTAGACGAGCAGCAGCGCCGGATGAGTCTCGAATGGCGCTGCACCAAGGAAAGCTTTCTCAAGCTTCTCGGCTATCAGATAGAATCTTACGGCGGCAAGCATACGGCCATGATCGGTTTCATACGGGCCATGGGAAGGGAGAATTATTCTTTCGATGTTGACATCATGGACCTGCTGCACGAGGCGAAGCAGGGGACAGCCATGAAAAGCTTCGGCATAAAAGGAAAAGGCCTGGCCCTGGCAGACCATGATGCCGTAACTCGGCATGCATGGGCGAAGATAGACGTGCGGGTTATAGGAAAATAAGGGCGTGATGCAGAAGCCTTCTCTATTCAGCGAGACGTACGGTGCATGACGCGCATGAATTCTCCGCGCAGGAAGACGGAAGCTCGGGATGCCATCGCTGATTGAATGCCTTGAACTCTCGGAGCAGTCCAGCGAGCTCCTGTCCTTTGGCGGTGAGCGTGTATGCCCTTTCTGCCTTCTTGACGATATCGTCCTGCTCCAACATCGCCAGTTTGGCGCTGAGCTCTTTCGGGCTGATGCCCTTGATGTCCCGGACGAGCGTGTTGAAGTTCCGCGCGCCATTATGGAAAAGCTCAAGAACGATGAAGCATGTCCATGATTTGCCGATGGTCTGGAGGGTGCTGATTGTCGGACAGCCAGAGTCTGTTTTCATGGATGCGGTAGCCATCGCTTACCTCTCTGTAACGTGACATTAATATACTCCTTCTTCCCTAGGATTGCCATTAGGTATAAAAAACTTCCCAAAGGTGATGGCATATGGACAAGCAATCCGCTGCAGATAAGAAGATCGAATGGACCTTGCGCATCGCGATGGCCGGCGAATATCTTGGTCATGGCGTCTTCGCGTGGCAGCTCAAGCCGCGCTTCATCGAGATGCTCACGGCCATGACCGGCATCGCCGGCGAGACCGCGAACACGCTGATGCGGCTGATCGGCGCCACGGATATCGCTATCGCCGCCATCGTCATCCTCAAGCCCGTGCGCATCGTACTCGTCTACGCCACGCTATGGGCCTTCCTCACTTCATTGGCAAGGCCGATAGCAGGCGATCCTATCTGGGACTTTGTGGAACGGTTCGCGAATGTCGGCGTGCCGCTGGCCTTGCTCTTCCTGCGTGGGTTGCCGAAGAAGAAGGAGGATTGGTTCAGCTAGAGTCTCCTCTTCGCCTTTTCTTTCTTTTCTCTTCCTTTCGCGATGGGTAAAGTTTATAAACATCTCAAGATTTGGTCCTGGCATGGACCTTAAGGCATTCCTGCAAAAGATGGATCCAGTCACGAAGATACTTCTTGTTCTCTTGATCGTCTTCCTAACCTATTTTACAGGGATATTCCTGCTCGAGCCGGTCATCATGCAGGAAACCCTGCCTTCCCATTCCACAATCATGGGCGACCATATCATGAACTTTTCCAGCCCGCAACAGCAGCAGTTGAACATCATCGCGATCATTCTCGCGCTTGTCATCGGCATCAGCGTCTCCTTCCTTATCCGCTCTTCAGCAGGGAGGGAAGAGGGAAAAGAGACGCCGCCATCAAAGACCGACGAACTGCGCATCATCAAGAAAGCGCTCTCCGCGGATGAGCGACGGGTGCTCGAAGAGGTAGAGAAAGCCGGAGAGATAACTCAGGACTCTCTCCGTTTCCGTCTTGAGTGGAGCAAGGCGAAGGTTTCAGCTATCCTGCTGACCTTGGACAAGATGGACCTTATCCAGCGGGAACGTCAGGGCAAGACCTACAACGTCTTTGTGAAGAAGTGAGAATCACAGGATTTCTCCAGCCCGATTTCTCCATATTGCCCCTTCTTGACCATTCTTGCTATTGCCTGACGGTCTAAGACGGTCTCTGGAACAACTGACATATACAGCATCGTCTTTCTATCCTGCGAAGGCGCACGGCAAGATGTGCCGCAAGACGTGCCTTCTGAGGTTATCTTATGCACCAGACGTATCTTTTGGCCAGCATCGGTGTCGTCGCAGTGATGGCCCTCGCCGGCCTCAGCCTTATCTTCGTGGACAGCGGCTATGCGATGGCGCAGCACGAATGCCACCATAAAGGTTCCTCCGTCGATTCTGTCTCTCGAGGTGGTATGGCATCGATGGCGGCCATGATAGCCGGTGATAGTATAAACAGTATAGTGCGCATGACCGGCGGCAGCGGTATGGGCAATACAGATACGGTGCGAGGGATGCATTGACCATGAAGAGACGTGGAGCGATGCGACATGACGTGGCGTGCAAGGATGCACGGACGGACGCGGCGACGCTGAAGATCATTCTCGCCGCTATCATCGGCGCCATCGGCATGCTGCTGGTCATCAATTTTTTCAGCAACAGCTGGTTCGCGCCGGCGATGATGTCGAGCTGCGCCTGCAGCATGATGGACGGCGGCGTCTGGCATCATCGGGGCTTCTGGCTCTTCTTTCTCGCGTTGGTCGTCCTCGCGGCGATACTGGTCATATTCCTGCTGTCCTATGGCAAGGGGAGAGACAAGGGGGGAAGATGGTGAGCTGGCCATTCGCAAAACGGTGCGGCTTGTGCCGCAGGAAGATAGAGGGGGACGCGTACACGCGCGTCATCGATGTTTCGGAGTATCCATGTGAAATAAAACACGATTTTTGCAGCAAGGCGCATGCCGAGGAGTATCGCCTGCTGATACAGGAGTCGGCGGCGCGGAGCAAGACCGTATGCTGCTGCGATGCTATCCAACCAAGGAGGTCTGAATCATGAACGAAAGAGAGAGCGAAACGGATATTTCGGGGCAGGAGGGCCGGAAGAGGCATGGTCACCTGCACCAGGGGAAGATGGGAAAGCATGAAGAGAGGCATGACGACAAGCTCAACCGATGGCTTATCGTGGCGCTTGTGGTCGCGGTCGTCTTTGTGCTCTTCAACCAGTACCAGATGTATTCATTGAAGTCGATCGCACGCGGCAGCGGCAGCGCTGCAGCAAGCTCTGGCGAGGCGAGCCTGGACAGCGCGATCGGTCTGGTGATCTCTCGTGGGGTGCCGTCGGTATATGGTGAAGAGCTTGGCGTCAGCTTCGACGATGTCGAAGGCTCGTTGGCCATCCTCCGTGAGCTGGATCCAAGCCTTGGCAGGAAGCCGGTACGGCTGGAAGGCAATGAGCAGATCGACAGGTATGTCAAGATCGGCTCGATGATCGCCTGCGAGTACTGCTGCGGCGTCCCGACGCTCGTGCAAAAGGACGGCAGGCCAGCATGCGGCTGCGCGCATTCCTACGCGATGCGAGGATTGGCCGCGTATCTCCTCAAGGAGCATGGAAGTGAGCTCACGGACGACCAGATCCTCCGCGAGCTCGCGCGATGGAAAGCCATGTTCTTCCCGAAGCAGATGATCACCAAGTTCATGCAGGAGGCGCAGTCCGGCCAATTCACGCCGGACATCGCGGCCCTGCTGCTTGACGTGAAAGATACGGCAGCGCTCAATGGCATCAAGAGCATCCCGGTGCCGTCAAGCCTGCCGAACATGGTCGGAGGTTGTTGAACATGAACAAGAATGTCGTGATAGGAGTCGTGCTTGCCGCTCTGATCCTGATAGCTGGCATCCAGATGTTCCAGCTGTCTGGATTGAAAAAGCAGTTCACCGGCGGCAGCCCTGCAGTATCAGCAGGATCCGGTGAGTCCAACGATGAGATGATGGCTCGCATGCATCCTGACCAGGTCAAGAAGCAGAAGGCCGTGGCCACGCCAAGCAATCTGGATCGCCTGCCGAACATGGTCGGCGGCTGCTAGGTGGTCATGGTGAAACACTTTTTTCTTTTTTTCTTTCTTCTGGTTTTCCTTCTCCAAGGAGCCAGTGCTATTGGCACAGATGCTACTGGTGCCGCACATGAGGCGGTCATCTACAAGAATGAGGCCTGCGGCCATTGCGTCAAGTATCTCTATAATCTGAATACACTCCTCATCGAAAATGGCTTCTCGGTCACGGAAAAGAGCCTCATCAACGATCAGGCAGCCAGGAAGGAGGTCGCCATGCTTTCCCAAGAACGGGCCATCCCGTCTGAGCTGCAGGGGCATCTTGTGACTGTGCTCGATCAGCGTCTTGTGCTCGAAGGTCATGTGCCTATCGATCACATCTTGAGCCTTCTCGAAGCCGGAGACGACCTGTCGAAGCTGGTCGTCTACCAGGATTCTATGGCCGGCGCCGAGACGCTTGAGAGCTATGCGATCATGCAGGAGAACGGCACTGTGGTCACGTGCGACATCAAGGATGTCCCGAAGGATTGCCTCTCCAAGAAGATAGGCTCTGGCATCAGCGAGAGCATCGTTTCCCGATCCTTGTTCGTCCTTGTCCTCTTCAACGGCCTTCTCGCCGGCATCCATCCCTGCACGATCAGCGTGCTGCTGTTCTTCATCGCGTTCCTTTTCACCCTGCGCCGGACGAAGGCAAAGGTCATGGAGGTAGGCCTTTCCTTCATCGTCGGCGTGTTCCTCGCGTACCTGCTCATCGGCCTCGGCCTCTTGCAGGTCGTCGCCTTCAGCAGCTCGCCGCACCTCGCCGCGAAGATAGGCGCCGTACTCGTCCTCCTGCTCGGCATCATCAACATCTGGAACTATGTCGCGGAACGGAACGGCGTCGTGCGGTTCTCTCTCGGCATCCCGAAGGCAGTAAAACCGGCGATGGTCTCCCTGATCCATAACGCGACGTTTCCCGCGGCTTTCATCGTCGGCCTCATCGTCGGCGCGTGTTCCTTCGGCTGTACCGCGGGAATATATATCTCCATCCTCAGCCTGCTGGTGATAGGCCAGACTGCCACGGCTGGTTTCGGCTACCTGCTGCTCTACAACGTGATGTTCATCACCCCCTTGGTGCTCATCCTCCTCTTCGCTTCCAATAGGCGTGTCGTGGAGAAGATGGAGTATTGGGAAGCCATTGAAAAGAAGCCATTGAAGCTTATCGCCGGCATCATCATGATCCTGCTCGCGATAGGCATCTGGCTTATCGCGGTGATGCACTGAGGTGATGCCATGATACTCGCCGCGCTCATCGCCATCCTGGGGCTGTACCTCCTGTTCGTCCTGCTGCAGCGTCAGATACGCGAGGCGCTCGGGACGAGGTTATGCGCCATCTGCGGGGCCGTGCTCATCACCTGGCTGGTCCTCTTCGCGCTCTGGTACTTCAGGGGTGTGGGGGATTCCATCCTTATCGCCCTCCTGATAGGGCAGTCCATCGCCGGCGCCATGTATCTCTTCGACGGCTGGGCGAGAAAGAACGCGAAAGAGCTCCTGCCGCTGAAGATCGTCATCATCCTGCTCGGCACGGCGCTGGCCTATTCGGTGCTTAGCGATGTGCATGAGCAGCATGAGCACACGAAATTATTTTTGTTCTTCATCGTGATGCTCCTGCTTGTCGTCGGGTATGTCATCTTCACCTTCGAGGCTGGACGCAGGGGGAAGCGCGGCGTATTGGAGAAAAAGCTGGAGGATTGTTGTTGAATGGTGATGCCGTATGGGTCTTCGTGATATGTACGCCAAGATAAAAGGCAATCATGCGCTCATGATGGTGCTCTGCTGCGTCGTCCCCGTCCTGGCCCTCCTCTCGGCCGTCAAGGTCTTCGGCCTCGGCCAGCAGTGGCTGTTCTGGGGATTCATCGTTCTCTGCCCCCTCATGCACATCATCATGATGCGGCATCATGCGGGAAAGCAGGAAGGTGGATGTCACGCTCGTCCCAAGAAGGAATCAGCTGTACGGGAATCATGGTGGCAGGGGAGCAGGATGCGAAGCATCGGTCTCGCCCTATTTTTCCTCGCATTGACGATCATCATGCTCTGGGCGATGCATCCAGAGTGGAGGTAAGACCATGCCAAAACCTAAGAAAAAACAGGGAGGCTGCTGCGGATGACCGCAGCGGTTTCTTTCCGACTCGCCAAGCCGATTGTCTATCCGATTGTCTATGGTAGCTTGGCCGCTGTCGGACTCTTGCTGCTCTATTTTACCATCCTTTCCCTGGCGAATTCGCCATCGCACGCGATTGAACAGTTCTTCGGCATGTGGTATTGGCTTGCCCTGCTCGTCGTCGGTTTCGGCGTCCAGGTCGGATTGTTTGTCTATGCCAGAGAGGCGCGCGCGGGGGCATCAGTTGCGGCGATGGCAGGCTCAGGGGGCGTCTCCGGCGTATCGATGGTAGCTTGCTGCGCGCACCATCTGGCAGACATACTCCCTATCGTGGGTCTCTCCGCCGCCGCTATCTTCCTCGTGAGATACCAGCTGCCGCTTATCCTCATCGGGATATTCTCCAACATCGTCGGCACATTCGTCCTCTTGTCGACGATGCAGAAGCATGGCCTCTACCATGCGGACAGCATGATGTTTGGACGGCTGTTCAGGGTGGACATGAAAAAGATGGCATACGCCGCGGGCGTGTCCGGGATGATTGTCGTCAGCGCCATGACCTATGCTGTTTGGGGAAAGATATGAGAACACGACGCAGGATACGACGCCTACAGCTGGCGGGCATGTTCATCATGGCATTACTGCTCATCGCCTGTACATCGGTGGAGAAGGGCGGTCAAGCGCCATCGGCAGCAGGATTCGGGCCGCGGACGAGTCAAGGTGAGGTGACGATTGAGCTGACACCTCGCTATGTGGACGGTCTCTTGCTGGTCGAGTATGGTCTCAACACGCATTCAATCGATATGAGCGAGATAGACCTGCAGGAACAGGCCACGCTCATCGCGGATGGCAGAGAATACAAGCCTCTGGAGCGGCCGACGCTCTCCAGCCACCATAACAGCGGTGAGCTGCGGTTCGGCGTCCCGACCATGTCGGCCTCGTTCGAGATCATTGTCGTCGGTGTGCCAGATGTGGGGGAGCGGCGGTTCGCATGGCCATAGGCCGAAAGATAGTTATAGCGAACAGCCTTGCGACGGTATAACACTATGTATACCTACAAGCGCCAAGTGAACCTGCCTTATGCGCGGGCCGTGGAGAAAGTCAAGACCGAGCTCCAGAAGGAGGGCTTCGGCGTGCTGACAGAAATAGATGTCAAGGCCACGCTGAAGAAGAAACTCGATGTGGATTACGACGATTATGTCATTGGAATAGCAAACTATTTTAACCTCAGTTCATACACTGTTCTGTATGCTTTACGAGCGGCTCATTAAGCCATTCCTCTTCAAGATGGACCCGGAGTTTGTCCATGACCGAGCGACTTTTTTCGGCTGTCTCATAGGCAGCAACCCGCTCACACGATGGGCTCTCCGCCTCTTCTATCGCTATGAGAATCCGATGCTGGTCCAGGAAGTGATGGGTATCACGTTCAAGAACCCTATCGGTCTCGCGGCGGGCTTCGACAAGAATTGCCAACTGATGCGGGTTATTCCCTGCATCGGTTTCGGATTTGAGGAGGTCGGTTCCATCACCGCCGAGCCGTATGCTGGCAATCCGAAGCCGCGTCTCGTACGCCTACCGAAAGACCAAAGCATCATTGTCTACTATGGCCTGAAGAACGAGGGTGCTCGTGTATTGAGCCATCGCCTTCTTGACGGTAAGAAGGCTAAAAAGTTCCCAATTCCGATTGGGGTCTCTGTCGCCAAGACGAACAAAGATTTCAGCTCGATGGAAGCGAAGATTTGGGATTGGGTGGCGGGTATCCATCTCCTCAAGGCATGCGGGGATTATATGACTATCAATGTCAGCTGTCCCAACACATTCGATCCTCTGAACTTCAACGAACCAAGGCTCCTGGACCGATTGCTGAAGAGAGCGGCGAAAGAGATTGATTTCGAGAAACCAGTCTTCCTCAAGCTCTCTGCCGATGTCCCTCCCTCCCAGATCGACGGGATCGTCTCCGTCTGCGACAAGTACAGCCGCAAGAGCGGGATGCCGCTTATCAGCGGCTTCATCTTGACAAACCTGGTCAAGGACAGGGGCTCTGTCCTGCTCAAGAGCGAGAAGTCCGAGTATGCTCCGTATAAGGGGGGGTTGAGCGGCAAGCCTGTGGCCGAGAAGGCGCTTGCCCTCACGAGGTATGCTTATGAGAACTATGGGGATAAGTATATCATCATCAGTTGTGGCGGCATCTTCACGGCAGAGGACGCGTACGAGCGGATACGGAACGGCGCGACGCTGCTTCAGCTCATCACCGGTATGATCTACGGTGGTCCAGCGGTGATCAAGAGAATCAACAGGGGGATAGTCAGGTTGCTCGAGAGAGACGGTTACGCGTACGTCGCTGAAGCTGTCGGTTCGGACTGCGCGCCGCGATGGAAGGGCGGCCAGGCATTCCTCCAAGGTGTGCGTAGCATGAGGCAAGAGCTGAAGAAGAAACCGGCGTGCCAATAGTTTCTTTACAGATAGAACGCATTCACGCACACGAGTGTGGAGAGTATCGCAGAGATGATACAGTAGAAGCAGTAATTCTTTATCTTGAACGCCTGGATGCCGATGAGGAGCACGGAAAACAAGGCTCCGCCAGCGGTGCCGATGCGCAGCAGGAGATGTATCGTCGGTGTCCATACGGGCACAAATAGCGTGGCGAGCATGGCTGCCACTATGCCCAGAAAGAACAGCAGGCCCAGCACCTCATTACGGATGCCGAGGAAATGCGACCATCTGCTTTCTGTCACGACGCTGCAATCATGGTTGAGCGGGCAGACGAGCGGCTTGTTCCTGCCCTGATGATGCTTGTACGTCAGATAACCCGCGTTGATGGCGCCAAGCGAGGCAAGCACGAAGAAGGTGGTGACGGCGATTGTCGTTGTCATCGTCGTTTTATTGTTTCCGTGTGCCTATTGTTCTCACGCCTGTGGTAATGTAGCACCGCCAACGCGAGTGCCGTGAACAGGATTGGGATGTCTCGAAAGACAAGGTCGAGGGCAGGCAGGTTGGAGATGACAATCAGGAACATCGTGATTGCCGCGAGCACGGCGGCATAGAACGTCTTCTTGTCACAGAGGAGCCAAAGGCCAAGAGCGAGTTCATAGATGGAAAACACATAGAGCAGGATGGTGAGATCGGCGATGTTTCCCAGCCATGGGGGAAACCACATGATCCAAGCCTCAGGATGGAGCATCTGCGCTATGCTGGCGTAGAGGAACGCTATAACAAGCCCTATCCGGAGGATAAAATCAACGGCCGTCCCGCAATTCCGCTTTTGCATCGGTTCCATAGGTGTCTGAAAACATCCGAAGAATAAATATGTTTCGCTGAATCTGGGGCTTGCTCCTCTTATTTTATCCGCACCGCCTCCAGATTCCTCGGCGCCACGGTCTCAATCTTGTTCTGCTTGTGGATGCTCGAGGCCAGATCAAGGCAGCGCGAGTTCTCGCCGTGGTTCACGATGACCTTCTTCGGCTTCGGCTCGCACTTGAAGATGAAGTTCATGAGCTGCCGCCTGTCGGAGTGGCCGGTGATCTCTAGCTTGTGCACCTGCATCTTGACCTCGACAATCTCCTGCTCCTTCCCTGCGCGGAAGCTGAAGGTCTTCTCGCCTATCTGCACCCGTTTTCCCAGCGATCCCTCGGCCTGGTAGCAGGAGAAGATGAGCGAGTTGCGCTCGCTTCCGGCGAGATTCTTGAAATACTCGACGCTCGGGCCGCCCATCAGCATGCCGGACGTCGCGATGATGACGCACGCGCCCATTTCCTCGAGCACCTGCTGGCGCTCTTTCGCGCTTCCCACGCGCTTGAACGTCTCGCAGAGGAACGGATTGTTGTCCTTGTGGAAGATCTGCTTGCGGATATTGATATTCAGGAATTCTGGATATGCCGTGTGGATGGCGGTGATGTCCCACACCATGCCGTCCACGTAGACCGGGATCCGTTCGAGCTCGCCGGTCCGCATGAGGCGCTCCAGAAGGATGAGGACCTCCTGCGAACGGCCGACGCCGAGCGTCGGGATGAGGATCTTGCCATGACGGGCCACCGTCTCCTTGATGACGCCCGTGAGGTAATCGTCCACCTCCTTCTCCGGCGGCATGATGTTGTCCTTACCGCCGTAGGTGGCCTCGATGAGCACGGTCTCGAGGCGCGGGAATCGTGTGGATGCCGGTTCGAGCAGGTTCGTGCGGCCGTATTTCATGTCGCCGGTGTAGAGGAAGTTATGCAGGCCGTTGCCGATGTGCAGGTGGCTCATGGCGCTGCCGATGATATGGCCGGCGTTGTAGAATGTCAGGCGCACATCAGGGGTTATGTCGGTGACCTCCTCGTAATCGAGCACGATGGTGTGCAGGACCATCTCCTTGATGTCGTCGGTGGAGTACAGCGGCTCATGGCCCTCGTTGCGCATGATCTTGATCATATCAAGCTGGAGAAGAGCCATGATGTCCCGTGTCGGGGCGGTGCAGTAGACTGGTCCCTTATAGCCGAACTTGAACAGATACGGTATCAATCCGCAATGGTCGAGATGCGCGTGGCTCACGATGATCGCGTCGAGCTCATCGATCTTGAATTCCGGCGCGTCGAGGTACGGGTAATCGTCCGAGGACGGGTCGATGCCGCAGTCGAGCATGATGCGGGATTCAGGCGTCTGGAGCAGGATGCAGCTCCTGCCCACCTGCCGCGCCGCGCCGAGATGGGTGACGCGCACCCATTCGTTCTTCTTGCCCCGGATCCAGCCGTCGTACACGCGATGGCCGACCTTGTTGAGGAATTTCTTGCGCTCTTCGGCGTTCTGGTAGAGGACCGCGTGGATATTCTCGATGATCTTGGACTTGATGGCTGGCGTGCGCCGGATGAAAGGCACCCAGAATGTCTTTTCCCTGATCTCGCGGAGCAGGCTGCCCTGCTTGCCGATGGCCAAGCCTGGCTTCTCCGTCTCGATGATGACCTGGCTGCGCGGCGGGTCGAAGATGATCTCGCCGAGCCCTGCTTCCTCTGGGATGAGCTTCTCGATGATCGCCCGCGCCTTCTCGATGTCCATGCAGATGGATGGGTCAGGCCGGAGCTCGATGCGCTTCTTGAACTTGTTGACCGTGCTGCGGATGAGGCCGTCGTTGTTGAGGAAAAAGTCCTTGTCCTTCGTGTAGAGCATGATGTTGGCTCCTTCGAAGCCCGCGTCCGAGACCTTGTCCGCGGGAAGGTCCTGCAATATCTCCTTGATGATTTCTCCCATAGATGCACCTATTCAGTTTTGTTCAGAATTGATCTGCTGTCGTTCACAAAAAATGTTGAAAATATATTGCGTCGGATACCTATCTTGAGGAAGAGGACTATTCTACCTTGACCTCGAGTTTCTTGCTCAATACCCGCTTCACGCCGTCTTTGGTGATCGTGACCACGTCCACGCCGTTGCCGGATGCTGAATCCCGCTGGATGGCGGCGTTCAGGGCCTTCATGGCGAGCTTGATGCCTTCCTCGATCGGCATGTCCTTGCGATAGAGCGTCTCCAGGACGCCGTACGCGAAGACGCTGCCCGAGCCGTCCGAGGTATACTCATCCTCTTCGGTCACGCTGCCATCCACGCCGATATTGTATAGATGAGAGCCGTCCGCGTCGACGCCGCCGATCAGGAATCCGACGATGCCTGGGATCATGGTGAGCTTGCGGATGTTGGCGTAGGAAAGGTTCGCGAGAAGGTTCGCCGCTTCCTTTATGGTGACGGGCGTGTGTGTACGCACCTTCTTGAGCTGGATCTCCGCCCGCGCCAGCTTGGTGAGGAACTGCGCGTCCGAGACCAGGCCGGCGATCGTGATCGCGATGTGCGTGTCGAGCTGATGGATCTTTTCCGCGCGCTTGTCCACGATCATGTGGCCTGCGGTGGCGCGCTTATCTGCTACCAGGACGATACCCTCTTTGCATCTGACGCCGATGGTTGTCGTCCCTGTTTTTGTCAGGTTCTCTTCCATGTATTGGACACCTTAGAAACGCTCTAAGAATCGCTTACTGTTCTGAAGTGCGAGGTTGTATATAAAGGTTGCGGTGATCGTTTCCGGCTTACTTACGTGCCTTCTCGATCTTCCCCTTCAGCAAGGCATCCAGCGATTGGTCATTGACCTTGATCACTTGCCATCGGATGCCGGAAAGGTCGCCTTTGGTCTTGCCATGGTTCTTGCCGCCGATACATTCGATGACGACCTCGTCGTGCTCGTCCATCATCTTGATGGCGCCGTCGCCAGGAGCGAATGCGGTGATTTGCCTGCCGTTCTTGATGAGTTGCACGCGGACGCACTTGCGCATGGCGGAGTTCGGCTGCTTCGCCTCAATCTGTACCTTTTCGAGAATGATGCCTTTCGCTTGCGAGGATCCTTCAAGCGGATCTACTTTCTGCTTCAGGCCGAGGGTCCTCTTGACATACCACTTGTTGTTCCAGCGCATCTTGGCCCGTCGTTGCTTGAGACGGCCGCCTGCGCTCAATCCACGTGATTTCTTGCCCATACGTCGATGGATTTGGAGGGGGTTTATAAAGCTTTTGGCGAAGCCAAAAGTCAAGGCAACCAATGGGTTGCCGGAGTTGCGGAAGAGGCTATATCAGCCAATACCTGCCGCCGTCCTCGACAACCTTCACCTTATCTCCTTGCTTGAGCGCTCGCGCCGGCGGATTCTCCAACGGTACTGATTGGTAGGTGTCTGGATCGAGAATCTCCAGGCGCGGATACGCTTGGGAGACGCTTGCTTTCTTTGCCGGCAGGACCTCGATGTGCTTGCCGCGATAATCGAGCGTGATGCCTTTCTTGTGTATCAGGTCATCGCCGATGACTCGCTTGCCGACCTTGGTGATGCGGATGATCGTGTCGTCCACACGCACCACGTCTCCTTTGATGAACGGAGGCAGCTCGAGCAGGACATTTATCCTAAAGACATCCTTGCTCGTCTGCCTGTTACGCGTGAAGATGCGCGGGTTGATCTTGAGCGTCCCCCCCAATTCCTCATGCAGCCTCCTGCCAATGGTCTGCACATGCTTCTGGGAGGTGAGCTGGAAATCCATGCCATTGCGTACGATGTCCTCTTTCGTGCAGTAGACGCCGCGTGGGGCGTGCCGGGCGATCTCGGCGCGGACCGCCTCGAGCATGTCGGGGCGTATCTCCTCGCCATCCGCGCTGCGCACTTGCAGGATGCCCTCGAAGTAATCCGTGCCGAGCTTGCCGCATTTCGGGCAGAGCGTGAAGCTGACACGCGTCTGGATGCCATAGAGACCATGCTTCGGCGCCTTGACCTCGATCTCGATCTCCTGCGTGACGCCCGGCCCTTTCTTGAGATCATCAAGGATAGGCGTCACGCGCACGTCATGATCAAGCTTGAGGCGCCTGCTGAACTGCGTGCTGATCGTCGCGGCAAGATCCTTGCTCGGTCTCCATTTGTTCTTCTCGAGCGTCGCGCCGCAGCTCGAGCAGAAGGTCATCGCGAGATACTTCCAGTCTTTCGGCAGCGGGTTGACGATGAGAGAGCATGCGCTGCAGTACTCTCCTCGGATGTTCTCCTTTCCGCAGCGGGGACAGAATCGCATACGGGAAACGGAAGGGGAGGGATTTAAATAGGTTTGCGTGCTTCCTCGTCGTCAGGCAATGACGCTGTCCTGAATCTCGCAGCTTCGCTGCTCGGCCGGTGCTGTCGAACGCTCGTCCTACATCTCCGCCTCGCCGTATTGCCGGCCTTCCTCATGGAGGGGAAGGCCGGCAACACGGCTCGGGTTATTGCAGAGAATCCTGCGGAATCCACTGGCGCGAAAAAAGACAGCACCGGCTCTATTCAGGACAGCGTCATAAGAGCAACCAAAAATTTATAAAGCTCTGCGAACCGCCCTCCGGCATGGATCTCTACGGGTTCAGGAAATTGCTCAAGCGCGTCTGGCATTTCATCTGGGAGGACGAGTCGTGGGCGAGCTGGATCGTCAATGTCATCCTCGCCTTCGTGCTGATCAAGTTCATCATCTATCCCGCTCTCGGCTTCGCGTTCGGGACGAGCTTCCCTATCGTCGCCGTGATATCCGGCAGCATGGAGCACGATGGCTCCTTCGGTTCCTGGTGGGGTCAGCAGGCGCCATGGTACGGGGAAAACAACATCACGCAGGATGATTTCAGGGGATTCCCATTCAAGAACGGCTTCAACAAAGGGGACATCATGGTGCTCGTCGGCGCCAAGCCGGAAAAGGTGACAAGGGGTCAGGTCATCGTGTTCCAGTCCAGCATCCGTCCTGATCCGATCATCCATCGCGTCGTCCACATCCGTGAGGGGCCTGGTGGCTATCGCTTCCAGACCAAGGGCGACCATAATGGCCAATCCTATCCGTTCGAGCAGGATATCCCGCAAGAGGTCCTGCTCGGCAAGGCGGTGTTCCGCGTGCCGTTCCTCGGCTATATCAAGATCTGGTTCGTCGAGCTGCTGCGGCTGCTCCATATCGTTCCATAATACAAGGTGAGGTGGATCAATGTTTTGTCCGAAGTGTGGGAGTCTCCTGATTCCCAAGAAGGAAGAGACGAAGCGACTGATGGTCTGCTCATGCGGCTACAAGGAGACGAGCATGGAGAAGGCGAAGATCAAGGAGGTCGTGCGCCCTTCTGCGGATGTCGAGATCGTGGTGAAAGACACGAGCGAGATGCTGCCCTTGACAGACGCCTCCTGTCCGAAATGCGGCCATGACCGCGCGTATTATTGGCTGATCCAGACGCGCGCCTCTGACGAGCCGGAGACCAAGTTCATGCGCTGCCAGAAGTGCAAGCACACCTGGCGGGATTATAGCTGAGCATGAAGCGGCAGGATATGTCCTTGGATATACTGCGCTGGGTAAAACAAGACCAGCTCGTGATCATCGTCAGGCCGAGCTCCCCACAAACAAAGGTGCTCGGCTGGGATGATGTGCGGCAGGCGTTGCGCGTCGCGATCGCTGCACCGCCGGAAGATAATAAGGCGAACCTTGAGGTCATCAAGTTCTTCTCGAAACTGCTGAAGAAGCGCGTGCGGATCCTTCGCGGACTGACGAGCAGGGAGAAAGTGTTACACGTTGAAGAGAAAGCTTCTTCTTTATAGCGCGTATATGGCGAAGGTTTATAAATACTGGTTACCTAAGAGGTACTGGTGATGGGACGTGATGACAGGCAGCGATCTTGCTCTTCAGGTCATAGATACGATTTCGAAAAGAACGCATTATCACCGTGATCTTCACATGGCCAGAAGCATCGTCGGCGCTGATGATGCAGAAGATGTGGTCCAAGAGGCCTATCTGCGCGCATTTCGATTTCGGGATAGCTATCGCGGTGGATCGTTAAACACGTGGTTATATCGTATCGTCCAACGTACTGCTTTCGATCATTATCGTAATCGACGACAGCAAGTCATCGGCGAGGACGCAGAGTATTTTCTGGCATTAGCTCAAGACAATCGCTCATCACCCGAAGCCGTGTGCATCGCTCGTGATCTTCTCAGTACTGTTCAGGCAGCTTTAGATGCCGCGGAAGATATCCATCCCAGCAGGAAAGTTATTGGTGTTGTTGTTCAACAGGAGTATGGCATGTCGAAGAAGGAAATCGCTGAAGCCAATGGTATTGGGTCACGATCAGTGAACTGGTATGCGTTCAAGGCAAGAGAAGCTGCGCGGGACATGGTCCGCCGGATTGAGGAGTGGGATGCGCTGATGGTGGTCGATGTCGAACGGGATGCGGCGTAAGACACTCTGGCTTCTCTGCTTATTTTTGCGTTATAGCCCGTTTATCTATGTTTTAATTGGTTTATACTGTAGTTACTTATTAGTGGTTAAAAAACGAAAGTTTTATATAGGGGAAGCACATTTAACGGCTTAAGGAACCGATATAGGGAAAAGAGACGACACATGAGACGATTCTTGACAGCGGCGGCAGTGGCAGTAGGGCTGGCAGTATGCGGTGCGGGATATTACCTCTCCCAAGGGCATGCTAAAGCAAAGCCAGCGCCTGCGGCAGCTGCGGCGGATCCTTCTCTACCGTTTAGCCAGCGAGAGGTGCGGCGTGCTTTCCGTGATTTTGCTGATGAATTCGACTACCAATTGCGTAATTCGGATCCTGCAGATCTAGAACGTCTTGAGGCTGCGTGGCGGAAGCAGAAGTATGATGAACTGCTCCAAGCTATCGATGGGACGCTTGAGGATCGAGAGGAAGACATCGAGCAAGTTGCCGATGCGTTATATGAACGATTTGGATGTGATTCTTTTTCATCATCCCCTAAATATGCTCGAGAGGTACCATGGCGAAATCCGGCAGCTATGGAGAAGAATGAGAGACTTGGTCGGATCCGTTATAAAGAGTCGATATTTGGGTTTCGAACTGTTGCTCACGCGTCTTCTCCATCTTCCTCCGACGTCGAAGGCTTAGAACAGGAGCTTGAGCGCCTTCGTGCGGATCCCGCGCGTGTAGATCAACCAGACGTAAACAGTCCGGATGCCACCCTGTTTGATATCGCTGCATCAGCTCGCTATCATGAAAAATGCTTAGGAAATGACGGGAATGGGGCTTTTGCCGTATACCGAGAAGCCGAAGTAGCGGATCGCGCAGGCGATTGTGATAATGCGACGCGATTATACCGTGAGATTGGTGATGCTCCTGCTTATCTCGATTCTGTCCGGAGATGTTTCCCTGCCGACGCTGATCCAACCAGTCCAGAGAGTCGCAATGCTGTTTCTGCGAAAACTGCAGATGCTTTCTTCGATGTAGTGAGAGAACTACCAGAAGATGAACTGGCCATAGCCGCTTCAGATGTCAGTTTTTATGACTACTACTCTTATGATCATGGGCGAGAGGGACTTCCCCCTGAATACGCACGTTGGATGGAAGCTTGCACCGCCAATCGGACACAACATGGCCGTCGATCAGATGCGATGGCTGCTTGTCTCGCAGATATTACATTTACAAAAGCGGGATGGTATGAGGGATTTGAAGATCAGGTTGAACACCTTGCTCAGGGGATTGGGGCGCATGGCGAGGCTCGATGTCACGTAGAGGCAGCTAGAGAATATACACGGCAAGTGCGTAGTCCTACCGCCTCTATGGATCAGCGTATGAATGCAACAGCGGAGAGCTATCGCCGGTGCATGGAACGGGAACAATGATAAGGAAGAGCGTATAACGAGGTATGTTGATGAGACGACTTTTCGCGGCGGCGACACTGGCGACAATCGGCCTATTCGGTTTTGGCTATTACTGCTCCCGTCAAGTCAATGCTGCCTCTGATGGTGCGCATGCTTCTTCATCGTCAGATCGCGAGGAGCGAACCATGCCCTTTTCTTCAGATGATGTGCGCGCCGGACTCCGCGACTTTTTTCGCGAGGCTGCGTATCATGTCCGGAATGCGCCGATGGCTGATGGCGCACCGCAGGATGAAGAGGCTGATGAAGCAGCTCAACGAGCACAATTGCTCGACGCCATTGATGCCCAACTCCAGAATAATGAAGAGGTGATTGAAAAACTTGCTCGCGATCTCAATGAACGATATGGGTGTCATCCGGAGACGATTAGCGCATCCAGCTATACGCACATGGTGGGAGATGCTGCGCTTCAATATGCCTTGCGGACAGGAACCCATGATATCGAGAAACTTGCGGAAGAGCTCTCTGCCTTCGGGCAACCGCCAACCATATTTTTTCAACCGCTTTCCTCTGTTGCGGTAAATGCCCGTCATTATGAATTGTGTATCGGCCAAGACGGCCACAGTCTCTTTGACGCCTATCGCGGCCATTATCGTGCGGCTGCTGAAGGAGATTGTGACAATGCCGCAACCATAGCAGATGCTCTCGGCGATCGCCAGAGGCGAGAAGCGACGTACCATAATTGCATCCCTGCCGATATGCGTGCATCCTATTCTGGAGCAGAATTAGAGCATGCGCTTCAGGAGCGATTTTTCGAGCGTGTCATGCAGCTTTCGGATGAGGATTTGCCGCTTTCCGCAGCGCTGGCCAAGTATGAAGAATTTCCCGGCTGGACCGCTGCATGCATTGCTGGCCGGGCTGAGCGGCAGCCTCCGGGTAGTGGGATGCAGCTTGCTCAATGCGTTACTGATCTCTATCTTGCCAAGCGTTATCCACTTTCACCTTCTGATGTTGGAAAAACAGAGGGGGATATACGCGAGGCACTTGCTGATCTTCCCTCGGATCACCCAGATCGCTGCTATCTCGAGGTCATGCTCGGTATGCGACAACCGTCTGCATGTAGAGATATGGCGGATGAATAAGATTGCTGAAGGCTGAAACCTATTTCATCCATTCGTTTCTATCTCGTGTAAAATCTTCTCCAGCCGTTTCCTCAACTCCTCTACTCCTTTATTATTCACCAACGTATGATCCGCCAGTCCAATGGGACCAAGCACATTCAGGTTCTGCACCTCATCGATATCCCGTTGTTTCGCTTCCTCAGGCGAGCGTGGCCGCACCGTGCGCTCGGCCATCCGTTTGTAGCGCACATCTTGCGGCGCGTACACCGCGATGATCACGAGATCAGGCAGTTCCTCCTTGAGGTATTCATATTCCTCAAGGCTTCGCAGGCCATCGATCACCACATCGCCTTTCGCCTTCTTGATGCGCTCCAAATTAAGAAACGCATAGGCATGCATGCCGATCTCCTTGCGCAGGTCTTCGCGGACGAGCTTCTCGCTCTCCTCGCCTGCCGGCAGGCCGCGCTTCTTCATCTCTGCATCCGTAACGTCCCCAAAACGGATGCGCGTGAAGCCGCGCTTCTCGAGCATGCCTGCTACGATGGACTTTCCTGAACCCGGCAAGCCGACAAGCGCGATGACGACCATAATCCGGCTCCAGCATCGCCGGTATAAATAGTTAGTCCTGTACCTTATGGGGAGCGATAAAAATCTATCATAGCGTTCGGCGGGCGTCACGTCGTGCGACCACGATGAACACTATTTCTCTTCTGCAACGGGCTGCTACCTCTGCTTCGCTTCTGTTTTCATGCTCTCCTTACCCATGAGGAGAGCATGAAAACAGAAGCGGGAAGCGCTTCAGAGACCAAAGAGAAGTGGCTGAAAATCGCCCCGGCGAAAGGCGCAGGGCGATTTTCACTATGATACTTTTTTTGTCCAAACCTTTCTCCCATCGCAACATTTAAATAGGTCAACGGGTATCATCATGGCATCGTGTTCCTATCGAGGTGATATCATGGCAAGACAGTCGCTTGTTTATCGTGAAGGGTTTGTGGCCGCGGTCCATTCCGCCTGCGGCACAGGGATGCATCGTGGCGTGCGGTGCCAGACGCTTGAGCTGAAGCCGGGTAAAGGCGGTTTCCGCCGCAAGCATGCCGTCTCGCCAGGCCCAAATATATTCCATCAGAACCAGCGCATCGGGTGGTACGAGACTACCGCAGGCCTGGTCGTGGATATCGTGCCGCGATAAAGCTTTTTTTCCTGTTTTTTCTGTTCTCCCCTTCTCTCTGTTTTTCTCCTGTTTTTTGTGCGGAATCCCTCTGTTTTTCTTGTATGACTTCGTTGTATAGCCTCTATCAGGACAAAATATATAAAACCGGCGAAAGCCCTATCCTTGTAGCCGCATCTCGCGGACAGGGGGTCGTTTGTGGAAACCAGAGAGACATTCACCGAGGAAGAGGCCGAGATCCTCAAGCCGTTCGTCAGCAATCTCGATAGGCCTATCTTCGTGCTCCGGAACCTTCCCGAGGTCGTGAAGGGCGCCTTGTTCTCCCGCTACAGCAGGTCATCGAAAGGCCTGCGCCGGCTTCTCCTCGACGAGTTCATCATGAACAAGGAGATGGCCTTCATGGACATCGTTAAGCAGGGCATGGATTCAGGCATATCGCAATCGCTCGCCATCCAGAAGGCGCAGGACTTCTACGACCGCATCCTCGACGGGTATGGCGACGACTCCATCGGCGAGCTCGGCGGCGCGCACCTCGCCTGCGAGAATGTCTCCAATATGGCGAGCAAGGCCTTGGAGGATGGCCGCATCGGCGGCTCTCCCCTCGAAAAATCTACACGCTATCTCTTCTTTGACAAGAAAGTTGATGGAGAGTATATGTTCTACAAGGAGCCGGTCATCATGGCCTCGCGGTTCGCGGATCTCTATCTCGAGACGAACCGGATGCTCTTTGACCTTTATTGCAGGCTCATCGAACCTATGAAGAAGTTCTTCATCGACCGCGTGCCCCGCGACCCGGCCATCCCGGATCAAGCGTACAACTTTTCCATCCGGGCAAGGGCGTGCGACGCGCTGCGTGGATTGCTGCCCGCGTCCACGCTCACCAATGTCGGCATCTATGGCAATGGCCGGTTCTTCGAGGGCATGATCATCAAGCTCCGCTCGAACGAGCTCGCCGAGATGCGCGAGCTTGCCGATTCCATGCAGCGTGAGTTGGACACGGTCGTCCCGTCCTTTGTGCGCCGGGCGAGCCCTGACCACCGCCACTTCGCGCCGTTCAAGGCATATTACGAGGATTCGCGCCATGCCCTGCAGCACCTTACCAACGCTGTCTGCAATATCCCCATCCGCAAGGCAGAAGAGCCGGTCGAGCTCGTAGATTACGACAAGGACGCCGAGGCCAAGGTCGTCGCGGCCCTGCTGTATCCGCACTCCCAGCATTCTATGCTCCAGCTGCGCCTGATGGCCAAGGCCATGTCGCCGGAACAGCGCCGGCAGATTGTCCATGAGGCCATCCATCGTCGCACCAATCGCCGCCACAAGCCACCGCGGGCCTTCGAAAACGCGTACTATACCTTTGATATCCTCGCGGACTTCGGCTGTTACCGAGACCTGCAGCGTCACCGCATGCTGACGCAAGAGCGTCAGGACCTCACGGTCGTGCACGGCTATGATCTGCCGCCGGAGATTGTCGAAGCCGGCTTCGAGCGCGAGTACCGGGAGGCCATGGAACAGGCGGCAGAGGCGTACCGCCATATTTATAAGCTCCATCCCCGAGAGGCGCAGTACGTCGTGCCGTTCGCGTACAAGATACGATGGTACAATACCATCAACCTGCGTGGTGTGTACTGGCTTGCCGAATTGCGCAGCAGCCAGCAGGGCCATCCGAATTATCGCCGTATCGCGCAGCTGATGTACCAGAAAGTGAACGAGGTCCATCCGTCGCTGGCGGAACACATGCGATACGTGGATATGAATGACTACGCCCTCGGCAGGCTGCAGGCGGAGATGAAGAACGCCGAGAAGCGTACGCAGTCTATCCTGGTGAAGCGTCTAGAGGACGCGTGAACATATACGCTGAGGTGAATGATTGAAACATCTTCAAGCCGCTGATCCGGACATCCATCATGCCATCCTGCAGGAGATCGACCGCCAGCGCCATGTCATCGAGCTCATCGCTTCAGAAAACATCGTGAGCGAGGCGGTGCTCGAGGCCACGGGCTCGCCCCTGACGAACAAGTACGCTGAAGGCTATCCGTTCAAGCGCTATTACGGCGGCAATGAATTCATCGATGTCTGCGAAGACCTCGCCATCCGGCGCGCAAAACAGCTGTTCAGCGCAGAGCACGCCAATGTGCAGCCGCATTCCGGAAGCTCAGCCAACTTGGCGGCGTACTTCGCGCTGCTCGAGCTCGGCGACAAGATCCTTGGGATGTCGCTCGATCACGGCGGCCATCTGACACACGGCAGCAAGGTCAATTTCTCCGGGAAGTTCTACAATGTCGTGTCTTATGGTCTCAATCAGGAGACCGAGCGCATCGATATGGACGTGGTGCGGCAGATCGCGCAGCGGGAACGGCCGAAACTTATCGTTGCGGGAGCGTCCGCCTATCCCCGCGCCATCGACTTCAAGGCCTTCCGCGCCATCGCGGACGAGGTGGGCGCGTATCTTATGGTGGACATGGCGCACATCGCAGGCCTCATCGCTGCGGGCATCCATCCTGACCCGATACCATATGCGGACGTGGTCACGACCACGACGCACAAGACCCTTCGCGGGCCGCGAGGGGCGATGATCCTCTGCAAGACAGTGGATCGCCTGCGACCAGACGGCAAGAAGAACCTCGCGCAGAAGGTGGATTCCGCTGTCTTTCCGGGCACGCAGGGCGGTCCATTGGAGCATGTCATCGCCGCGAAGGCGGTCGCGTTCAAGGAAGCCTTGCAGCCGGAGTTCAAGACCTATCAACGGCAGATCGTGAAGAACGCCAAGGCGCTCGCCGACGAGCTCCTGAAGCGCGGTTTCCGTCTCGTGTCTGGGGGGACGGACAACCACCTGATGCTCGTCGACCTCGCCAACAAGGGTGTTTCCGGCAAGGAGGTGGAGACGGCCCTCGACAAGGCGGCCATCACGGTCAACAAGAACATGATCCCATTCGACAAGCGATCGCCGTTCGATCCCTCTGGCATCCGTATCGGGACTCCTGCCATCACGACGCGCGGCATGAACGAGGGCGAGATGCTGACCATCGCCCGATGGATCGACGCCATCGTCTCGTCGCCGAAGGACGAGGTGCTGCAGCAAAAGATCAGGGGAGAGGTGCGGGAGCTCTGCGCGCGATTCCCTATCTATCCTCACTATCCTCATCTTGAAGGTGCATGAACTATGGATGATGAGCAGGACAGCCACGACCATGACAGCCAATATGGCATCAGACGTGAACACCTCTGGCAGCGCCGGTCGGTGTCGTTCTACCTGTTGCTCTCCACATTCGGCCTGCTTGTCTTCATCACCATGCTGCGCGGCTGGTTCTTCCTCGGCCTGCTCCTGGCCATGAACATCGTCCTGAGTCTCGCCATGCGGTCGTTCAAGCCGTTCTCCAACGGCATCGAGCTCAATATGCTCAGCGCGGTGCTCGCGGGTCTCGCCTATGGGCCGGTCACCGGCGCCGTGTTCGGCGGGGTGAGCATGATCATCAACTTCATCTTCATGAAGCGCATGTCCATGTTCTCCATGCTCGCGCTGCCAGGATACATGGTCGCTGGTTTCCTGGCGCCGTCGTTCGCGGGCGCTGATCTCGTTTTCTTGGGCATCGGCATGACCGTCTTCTATAACCTGCTCAATTCCATTCCCATCCTCGCCTTCTTCCGCGGCAATGCGGGCAAGTGCTTCCTGTTTGCCGTGACGAACGTGCTGTTCAATGCCTTTGTCTTCAGCACGCTCGGGAAGCTGCTGCTGCCTGGCATGATGTGAACCGGGAAAGAAGAACAAGCGAGTGAAGAAAAGAGGATAATGAAAAAGGAAAGAAATGACCTAATTCCGCGGCAGCATCCGTTTCTTGGCCGTGATTAGCGTGCGTGGGCGTGCGTACTGGAGCCTCGGCTTGGGGCTGTTCAGGACATCTGCATTGAAGACATCGCTCATGTTATACTGCCTCGCTTTCACCAGGGATTCTGGCGTCAGCTTGGCCTCGGTATTGCTCTCCGCGAAGACGAACTTGGTGCGGGTAATCTTTCGGACGGCTGGCATGGGTCACCTCAAAATGGTTATGCCAGATTATGGATGGGACGGGTATAAATAGTTTATGTTGCAGAAAGTGTATTCTACGGCAATCATCCCACCACTTCCCCCACAAAGATGTTATGCAGGCTCTTCGTGATCCTGACCCTGATCCTGCCGTCCTTCTCGCAGTGCGGCACCATGATGCAGCGTCCTTTCGCCGCCGCAATCTTCTCGTTGCGCGCCCTGCCGTTGCAGACGACCTCGGCCATCACCGCGTCATCGCGCTTGAATGGCTTGTCGTACTGCCTGGTCTCCTCGAGCTTGTCCTGGATGATGAGCTTCACCCCATGCTTCTCCTCCCATGCGCGAAGGAGAGCATGGAACGCGTCCCATGGCATCTCTTTCGCCGGGTTCCTGCCGCGCCGGTTCTCGAGGAAGTTCTGGATGCCGATATGGGTGCATCCGATGGATGTGCAGAACTCGATGATCTTCTCCATCTCCGCGTCATTGATGTTGTGCATGAGCACGGGCGTGATGAGCAGGTCCACCTTGCTGTGCTGCTTGATGTAGGTAGCGATCTCTTTGATGCGCTCGACATTGTACGCCGAGGTCCCGAGGATCTCTTTCGCCATCGTCGGATCGAGCGCGTGCATGGAGATATTGAAGAAGGACAGGCCAGCGTCGCTCAGCTGGTCCACGAGCTCCTTGGTCAGCAGCATGCCGTTCGTGATGATGTGGATCCGATCCACCAGCGGGATGGCGCGGATGCCGCGCACCAATTCAACTATATCCACGTACAGCAGCGGCTCGCCGTGCGGGTTGATGTAGATGGTCACCTTCTGGTCTTTATACTCGATGAGCTTCCGCAGCTCATCGAGGAGATACTCGACCTCGAGGACATAGTCGGTCTTCCACGAGGTCTTTTCTGCCGGACCCTCGCCCACGGAGCAGAACACGCAACTCGCATTGCAGCCGGTGTTTGGCTTGACTTCGATGATATTGGTCCCTTTGTCGACGATGCCGAAATAGAGGCTGCCCAGGAGCGGGATGCCGGAATTGCGATGGATATACACCACATCACGCTTGTTGAAGCGCGTCTTGAGATGCGTCATGTGGCGCGCGAGCAGGAAGCCGAACTTGTTGTTCGCGGACTGATCGCTGATGCCGTTGAAGGTGATGGCGTTGCGCTCCAGCGTGAATGGGGCGATATGCTCAAGCTCTGCCTTAGAGACATCGAAATAGTAATGCTGCATCAGGCTGATCTGGACCATGTCCTTCAGGTCATGGAAGGCGAGCTTCTCGAAGGTGATGGTGGGCATGGCAAGGTGAGGAGCGATGCGTTTTTTAAAGGTTTGGGAGCTATGGGCTCTGTCCCGAATCTCGCCGCTTTGCGGCTCGGCCAGTGCCGTCGAACGCCTTCCAATTTCGCCGCCTCGCTGACGTTTCGGCCTTCCTCATGGAAGGGGAAGGCCGAAACGTCGGCTCGGGTTAATGCAGCACATCCTACAGAGGGCTCAGGCGCGAAAAAGACGGCGCCGGCTACATTCGGGACAGAGCCGGAGCTATGGCCCATGTCATCAACAAGATGGAGAAAAGAAATAAAAAAGAAAAATATTCAACGATTGATGTAGAAGTGTGAACTTCTAGTAATCTCTCGCTGGTTTGCGCTTGGCATAGCAGGCCTTACAGTAGACTGGTCTACCATCAGCCGGCTTGAATGGCACTTCACATTCGGTGCCACAGTCACTACACGTCGTCTTGTGCATCTCTCGCGGGCCGCCGAAGCCGCCGCCTCTCTGTCCGAAACTCATTGTGTTTTCACGTTTTACGCTTTCGCTTACTGTATCTACATTACCCTTGCGCTTGTCCGAGAACGAGCTTAGGATATGTATGCTGCCTCTAGATGCTCGGTTATATATAAAGGTTTACCTTTTTCCGGTGAAATGCCTCTAGATGGCCTGAAAACAAACTTTATATAGTCACGGTGCCTCTCTTTCGCCTATGGGGGAGGAAAAAGAGATCACGATAACCTATGAGACCCTCTTCGAGCTGCTCCGGAGGGAGAAGACCCGAGAGGAGCTCCAGAGGCTCAGCCCTACCTTCTTCGCTGATGTGACGAAATATTTGGTGGAGAAGCAGGATATGCTCCAGGCCCAGCAGGATGAGCTGTTCTTCGGCGATGAGAAGAACAAGACCCTGCTCCAGATCCAGAACATCCGCAAGATCCTCACTGAGTTCTATGACCGTCGGGAGAAGAAGATCTTCAATCTCGCCATCATCCGGGCCAGGACAAAAGGGCTGGTGGACATGAGCTCGCTCCTTGTTGAAGAAAAGCAGCTCTGCGACGCGCTGGTCCAGATGCTGTCCAATCATCGCGTCTCTATCCTCGACCAGCTCATGCTCGGCGGCATGCCGAAGCAGAGGAGCATGGCGCTTCCACCGCGACCCCAGCAGCAACCGGCTCCCGCGCCGTCGGCCGCATTGCCGCCATCGCTGCTGCAGTCGGCGTCACTGGCTATTCCTGCTCTCTCTCCTGAACAGAAGCAGGACAGCATGGTGAGCGTCCGGTTCACCCATCCAGCGCCCAAGTTCGTCGGCCCGCGTCTCGAGATCTATGGTCCCTATGAGGAAGGCGATATCGCTGCCTTGCCGGAGCTGATAGCGTCGGTGCTCATCGAGAAGGGACGCGCCGTGACCGTGACGCAGGAGCAGGCGCAAGAGCAGGAGAGCAAGGTAGAAGCGGTCTGAACATCGTATGCCTATAGTTCTTGTCTTTTTTCGCTGCAGGATTCCGTTCTGGTGCGCTCCTCATGGGTAAGGAGCGCACCAGAACGGAATCATCCGGTTCCGGGCATTTCCTCCCAAACTTTTATAAACCAAAACCCCGTCGATAGCCAGTATGGTTCTCGAAAAGCTTGGCAGCAGCCTGAAAAACACGCTGGCGAAGATCACCAGCGCGATGTTCGTGGACGAGAAGCTCGTCAATGAGCTGGTCAAGGATATCCAGAAGGCTCTTCTCCAGGCGGATGTCAACGTCAAGCTCGTCTTTGATCTCACCACGCGCATCAAGGAGCGCGCCCTGAAGGAAGAGGCCCCGGGCGCGGTCTCAAAGAAAGAGTGGCTCGTCAAGATCGTCTATGACGAGCTTGCGCGTTTTCTCGGCGAAGAGGAGTACCAGCTCGAGCTGGGCAAGAAGAAGCCAGTCAAGATCATGCTGGTCGGCCTGTTTGGTAATGGAAAGACAACGACGGCGGGCAAGCTGGCCAAGTATTTCCTGAAGCGCAGCCACAAGGTCGCGTTGATGTCCACGGATACATGGCGTCCTGCTGCTTTCGCTCAGCTTGCGCAGCTGGGCAAGCAGATCAATGTGCCGGTGTTCGGCGATCCGAAGCAGAAGGACCCGGTCAAGATCTACAAGCAGTCCGAGAAAGAGTTCGGAAAGTATGATGTGGTCATTATTGATACTGCGGGGAGAGATGCGCTCTCCGACGAGCTTATCGAGGAGCTGAACAAGCTCAACAAGGCAGTACAACCAGACCAAGCCTTGTTGGTCATGGCCGCGGACGTGGGGCAGGCCGCGCAGAAGCAGGCCGAAGCCTTCCATCAGACATGCAGGATCACCGGCGTCATCATCACGAAGCTCGAAGGCACGGCAAAGGGCGGCGGCGCGCTTGCCGCGTGTTCGATCACTGGTGCCAAGGTCGCCTTCATCGGCGTCGGCGAGAAGATCGACGACCTCGAGAAGTTCCGGCCGAAAAACTTTGTCGGACGACTTCTCGGCATGGGCGATATCGAGGCGTTGCTGGAGAAAGCCAAAGAAGCGATCACCGAGGAAGAGGCGCAGGATCTCGGCAAAAAACTGCTGAAGGGAGAGTTCAATCTTATCGATTTGTATGATCAGATGGAAGCCATGAGCAAGATGGGACCATTGACCAAAGTTATGGAGATGATTCCTGGCATGGGCCAGATCAAGATGCCGAAGGAGATGCTGCAGGTGCAGGAGGCGAAGCTCAAGAAGTGGAAGCACTGCATGAACAGCATGACCAAGGCTGAACTTGAGGACCCGGAGATCATCGACGCCTCGCGGATAGAGCGGATTGCCCGCGGCTCGGGATGCAGCCATGCGGACGTGCGCGACCTGATCAAGCAATACCGGCAGGGCAAGAAGATGATGAAGCTGTTCAAGGGCGGCACCGGAAGCCCGAAGGACATGGAGAAGATGATGAAGAAGCTCGGCAATCTTAAAGGAGGTATGCCTGGATTGAAATTCTAGGGGAAATCCTTAAAAAATGTTTTCTGAGCGGCCGGGAATACTGCGTGGTCTGAGCGATTAGCGAAGACCCGCAGATGAGAGGCCGCAAGAAACTTTAAATTCTCATTTCTCTTTATATATGACCATAGCCGAGCGCCGCGCCG
>OBEQ010343551.1_pt1 | contig 31438 bp, 30 predicted proteins | sample 1670901 | NCBI WGS metagenome assembly OBEQ01 (sample SAMEA104232315, study PRJEB22302) | groundwater metagenome | biome: forest; feature: aquifer; material: groundwater | place: USA | collected 2011-08-07 | depth 5.4 m | reverse complement strand
TTTGGTGACTATTCCACCAATGTCGCTTTGATTTTGCGCGCCGACCCGAACCTGATCGCGGACAAAATTGATAAATCAATGTTTGAGAAAGTGGAAGTCGTGAAGCCAGGGTTTATTAATTTTAGGCTTAAGGTTGAAGAGTTAACTGCGCCCTCTCCCGGTGCTTCGCACCACCCTCCCCCAAAGGGGGAGGGAAAATCTGAAAAGATTCTCTTGGAGTACTTTCAGCCGAATATTGCCAAGCCCTTGCATGTCGGGCATTTGCGAACAGCCGTCATTGGCGATTGCATCAAGCGCATGCTTTTGTATTTGGGGTACCACGTGGAGTCAGACACACACATGGGCGACTGGGGCACGCAGTTTGGGTATTTGATTTTGGCGCAGAAAAAATTTGGCGAGGTCAATGAAAAAATTTACGCGGAATTAAATGCCGATGAGTCCATGAGAGATGCGGCCAAGCAGGAATTTGTGAAGCTGGAACAAGGAGATGTTGAGAACCGAAAAATTTGGCAAAGCTTGGTTGAGACGAGCATGAAAGAGTTTTTGCAGATCAATGATCTCATGGATATCTTGCCGTTTGATCACCACTGGCCGGAAAGTTTTTACGAGGACAAAATGCCAGCAGTGCTTGAGACGCTTAAAAAATGCAAACTGTTAGCACAATCTCAAGGTGCCCAGATAGTTGATTTATCCGCCTCCGCTAAAAGCTATGGCGGATCCGCCGAAGCCTCGCGCGAAGGCGGAGAAAAACAAGGACTAGGAGTAGCTGTGATTGTGAAGTCCGATGGGGGAACAACTTATCTGTTACGCGACTTGGCAACTTTTATTTTTATCAAACAGCAAGGATTTGGCAAGCATTTATATGTTGTGGATAATCGGCAAGCTTTGCATTACCGCCAACTGTTTACGATTTTGAAACTTATGGGCCAGATCAATGAAGACGAAGGCACCCACATCAATTACGGGTTTATTAGTTTTAAGGGTGAGGCGCTATCCACGCGCAAGGGCAACATGGTCAAGGCCTCGGATTTGATTATGCAAGCTGAAGAAAAAGTGGCGAAAGTTATCGCGGCAAAAAATCCGGATTTGAAAAATAAACAGCAGGTGATTAAGGCTGTGACCAAAGCCGCTTTGAAATATTTTGACCTCAAGCATAATCGACATAGTGACATTGAGTTTGATTGGGACGAGGTTTTGGATTTTGAGGGAGACAGCGGCCCCTATCTCCAATATGCTTATGCGAGGCTATCAAGCATATTGAAGAAATCACAAATCACAAATAACAAATCTCAAATAAATTCCAAATTCCAAATTCCAAATTCCATCACCGCGACTGAACGCGAACTCCTCTTCAAGCTCTCCATCCTTCCCGAAGTTGTCGAAGACGCGCTCAAAGATTATTTGCCGAATATTTTAGCCCATTATTTATACGATCTGGCCACCCTCATCAACAAGTTCTACCACGAAAGCCCGGTGATTGCCGAACCCAATGAGGACATAAAAAATTTCCGTCTGGGCTTGATCGCCGCCGCCAAAAATACCCTGGGCCAAGGGTTAGATCTGTTAGGCATCAAAGCCTTAGAAGAGATGTGATATTCCCTTTTTGTCACATATGTGCTAAAATGGGAATATGAAAATATACGAGAAGCCCATATTGACAGAGGTTATTAAAGAGTCTACTCATAAACCCAAGCTGGAATTGACACAAGGCCAAATCAACCGGTTGAAAACAGCAAGCGAGATTTTATTGGCTGTTGTTGGGATAGCGGGATTGGCCCTAGTTTCCGTTGCCGCGCCAAATGTTCTGCAGATATTTAAATCTGTGCTCAAGACCCGAGATGGGGGACGGATGCAGTTTAAAGACCGCCAGAGAAAATTAATGCGGAGTTTTTATTATCTGAAAGATAAAGATTATGTTCAGTTAAAGCCAAAAGGGCGAGATTTAGAAATTCATATCACAGAAAAAGGCAAAAAGAAATTAAAAACGTTGAAGCTGGATATTTTGGAAATCAAAAAGCCGCTTTATTGGGATGGAAAATTTTGGCAAGTCGCAGCCGACATCCCTGTTGAATATAGAAAAGGCGCAGACGCATTACGAAAGAAATTAAAACAAATGGGTTTTTATTCACTGCAAAGAACCTTGTGGTTTTATCCTTATGATCCAAGAAAGCAAATTGAATTATTGGTTGACGAGTATAAAATTGACCGTTTCGTGACTGTTATGAAAATCGCCAGACTTGAATATGCTGATCTCAAGGTTCTCCGGAATCACTTTAAAGAAACAGGGGTGATTGAATTTTGAACCATTCCCTTTTTGTCACATATGTGAGAAAAGGGGAATGCAAATGTTTCATTTAACAAAAATAGCAAGGTGTATTATAATGATTTGTCAGCAATCCCGCTGACAGCCGAGCAAGCATGTTGGTAGCCCCAATAGTGTTTGCGGTCAACTTGGTAACCCCAAGGAGGAAGAGACCATGGCCGTAGAATTCGCTCGTGTCGTGTCGTGTCTGACTTCGTGCAATTTACCGCCAGCTGCGCATGTTCAGAAATGACTCGCACAGTACCTGGCGCAATGATCAGGCATCTTGCCAGTCACAAACTGCATCGCGCAGTGATCGTCGGAGGCTGTAAGAACGGCAATATTCACCATGTGAATGAAGTGATCTTACAGATGCGACAGGCGGGCATTGACTGCGTCTGGATAGCCTGGAACCTCTTGCAAGTCGAATTGATCGAGCGGTATTTCTTTCCGATTCCGACTGAATTTGCCAGTTGGCAAGAAGTGCTGCATTGGCGAATGATCATGCCGCACCTGCAGAAGGCGGTTGGACGTATTGAACAGATTAACCAAAAGATTGCACATGAGAAGCAGCTTCTTGCAGACTATCCCATGGTCTGCAAGGTGTCCCGCGTTTCTTTTCGGATCGACCCCAAGGTCCGCATTTTGTTGGGTCTTATTCGCGATACGTTTGACAGCCCCACCAATGTCCTGCTTCTCGCCAATCCCCAACGTCGAGAAGGAGTGTTGCTGACGAAGTCTGAGAAATTTCCATTTGTGTTCAAGATCCCGTTGGTTGACCCTTTTAGCGCGGCGGACGAGTTGAGAAAGACTCTTTTCGCCGGTGGCATGATTACAGTTTCAGTCATGCCCACGGAGTGGAAGCAGGTGATGGACAAAAACGATACTCTGGGCGTTACGATTGAGCCTGGAAACTGGGAAGTGTCGCCTCATCCCAACCTCGACGTCGCCAACGTAGATCTGCACCACACCCCGATCTGGCAACGAATCGTGTTGACGGCGTAGATCTCTAGGCCAGCCCGCCTCGGACTGCCCGCTTTTTTATTCCTGGAGTTTTTGCTATAATAAAACCAAGGCGAGGCCTGCTATCAACAGGATGTTAAGCCCCGAACCATTCACTTTCGTTCAGGTTCAGGGCAAGCCGACAGAAGAAATAGAGTAAACCTGTCCGTAATGCTTGCGTAAAGAGCAGAATTAAGAGCCAAATTACGATGGTACCCTCCGCGAGGAGTCGTAAAGTAAGATGGTTTTTTATTTTTAAATTATGTTTAAACCCATTGACCCTAAACCAGATTTCCCGAAACTTGAAGAAGAAATCTTGAAGTTCTGGGAAGACAATAAGGTTTTTGAAAAATCTTTGGAGCAAACTAAGACGGGTTTGCCATACACTTTTTATGATGGCCCGCCGTTTGCCACCGGCACGCCGCACTATGGCCACATTTTAGGCTCCACAGTCAAAGATTTATTCCCGCGCTACCAAACCATGAAAGGCCGGCTGGTGCGTCGGCGCTGGGGTTGGGATTGCCACGGTTTGCCCATTGAGGAAATTGTGGAGCGCAAACTTGGAATCTCTGGCAAGAAAGACATTGAAAAATTAGGGATCCAAAAATTCAATGAAACCTGCCGGAGTATGGTCTTGGAATATGTCAAAGAATGGCGGAAGACCGTGCGGCGGATTGCGCGTTGGGTGGATTTTGACAATTCCTACAAGACTATGGATCGGGATTATATGGAGAGCGTGTGGTGGGCGTTTAAGCAAATTTACGACAAAGGATTGGTCTACGAAGGCCGGCGCGTGTTGTTGTATTGTCCGCGTTGCGAAACACCGATTAGTAACTTTGAAGTCGCCATGGACAATAGTTACAAAGAGGTGACGGAAGAGGCGGTAACGGTGAAATTCCAAATCACAAATAACAAATCACAAATAAATTCCAAATTCCAAATTCCAAATTCCAAAACCTATCTTCTAGCATGGACCACCACACCTTGGACATTGCCCGGGAATGTAGCGTTGGCAGTGGGAGAGGATATTGATTACGTCAAAGTCAAAGTTGGCGAGGAATTTTATATTGTTGCTCGTAGCGCGCCGATTCATCGGCTCGAGCTGATAAATCAGCACGCTACAGATACATTCAAAGGCTCAGACCTCATCGGCCTCGAATATGAGCCTCTGTTTGATGTGGCTGAGGTAGCTAAATCCGACAAATCTTTCAGAGTTTACGCGGCCGATTTCGTAAATACCGAAGACGGCACAGGCATTGTCCATACTGCTGTAGTCTACGGCGAAGATGATTACAATTTAGGGCTGAAAGAGGGTTTGCCCGTGGTGCCATTACTTGATGAAAAAGGCATATTTAATGATCAAGCACCAAGTTTAATCCGTGGAAAATATTTCAAGGATTCAGAAAGATTAGTTAAACAAGACCTGGAAAAACGCGGTCTCATGTTTGAAAAAAAGTCACATACTCATTCTTACCCGCATTGTTGGCGATGCGGTACGACTTTGTTTTACAACGCGATCCCGGCGTGGTTTATGGATATTCAAAAAATTAAATCAGGCCTTTTGGAAACCAACGACAAACAGATCAACTGGTATCCGGATCATCTGAAACACGGCCGCTACCAAAAGAGTGTGGAGGCAGCACCCGATTGGAATATTTCCCGTAACCGCTACTGGGGCAATCCGATTCCGGTTTGGAGATGTGATGATAAAAATTGCGGGGACATCACGGTTGTCGGAAGCATTAAAGAACTCGGACTTTCTAGGAACGTTTTTTTGTTCAGCAGACACGGGGAAGCTGATCATAATCTGAAAGATGTGTGGAGTTGCTACCCTGAGAAATTCGTAAATAATTTGACTAGCAAAGGAGTTGAGCGTGCCAAGGGGTTGGCTCAATGGATAGAACAGAATGGCGGAGTGGATATGATTTTTGCATCGGATTTGACCCGGACGCGCGAGACCGCAGAAAATGTCGGAAAACTTCTTGATGTCCCAGTACAACTTGACCCTCGATTAAGAGAATTTCAAGTCGGTGTATACAATGGTCGGCCTGGGTATGAATTCAGGCAGGATTTTCCATATGAAAAACTTTGGACAGAACACCCGGAAGCAGGCGAGACAAATCAACAGGCCCAGGATCGCATGGTTAATTTTGTGACTGACATCAACAAACGGTATGATGGCAAAAAGATTTTGGTGGTCAGTCATGGTGATCCACTTGATTTACTCATGAAATATTTTGGTTCAGAGTTGCCCTACCCCAAATATGCTAACGCGTTTGAGCTGGATGTTTCGATTGCCGATCTTCATCGGCCGTACATTGACAACGTGGTTTTGGAATGTAAAAAGTGCGGCGGTAAATCTCATAGGATTTCAGAAATCTTCGATTCCTGGGTCGAAGCCGGCTCCATGCCATTTGCCGAATACCACTATCCGTTTGACCAGAAAGAAATATTTGAGAGGCGCTTTCCGGCTCAGTTTGTTTCGGAGTATGTGCCCCAAACTCGCGCCTGGTTTTATGTCATGCACGTGATGGCCTATAATCTTTTTGGCAAAGCGCCGTTTGAAAATGTGGTCACAAGCGGAAATATTCTGGCCGAAGATGGGCAAAAAATGAGTAAGTCCAAGAATAATTTTCCTGACCCACAGAAAGTTATTCAGCAGTACGGGGTTGATTCGTTAAGATTTTATTTGATGAATTCTGTAGTCATGCTGGCGGATGATATCAATTTTAGCGAACGCGAGTTGGGAGTAGTTTATCGTAAAAATATTTTGATTCTTTGGAATGTGTTCAATTATTTCGTGACTTATGCCAACGAATCCGGATACGAAGATCACCTTTGTAGCGACAAAGGTGATCTTCGTCCTATGGATCAATGGATTCTGGGGAAAACCCAAGAGCTGGTGAACACAGTGACCACTCAGCTGGATGGTTACAATACGGTCAAAGCGACCAGGGCGATCGAAGAATATATCAACGAGCTATCTACTTGGTATCTCAGACGCTCGCGTGGTCGCAAGGATTCCCATTTCTTCGGAACACTGCGCCACTGTCTCTTAGTACTTTCAAAAGTTACAGCTCCGATTATGCCGTACATATCCGAGTTGATTTATCAAAATTTAAACCGAAATGAGCAGGTACAATCAGTTCATTTGGCCAAATGGCCAGAGAAAAAGGAACTGACAGAAGAGCAACGTTTGCTATTATTAGATATGACATTAGTTAGAGGTCTGGCTACGATTGGACTCATGAGAAGAAAGGTTGAAAATATTAAACTTAGACAACCTTTAAATAAAGCCTGGTATGGAATCAAAGACAAAAATCAAAAAAATCAAAGCAAAAAGATAAATTTTGCATATAAAGATGAAATGGAAAAAATATTAGCTTCCGAACTGAATGTTAAGAGTATTGAGTTTAATATTGATAAATCGGTAGGCGAAACTCCAGATGTAGAAGGTTTGTTTATGATGGTAGATTTTGATTGGGAAATATCAAAGGATCTTTTATTAGAAGGCCTCGCCCGTGAACTTGAACGGGCCGTGCAGGAGATGCGCAAAAATACAGGCTTAAAGGTTGGCGAAATGGCGAATTTGTCGTATGATACAGAGGACGAGGAGCTAATCGCGGCTTTCGACCTGTTTGATACAAAAAAGACTTATATCGCCAAGATTTTGCAAAAAACCGGCGGGGAAGTAGCCCAAATTGATTCCAAGACGATCAGACTGAAACTTGGATAAAACTGTCACAAGCAAATCAAATGAAATACAAAAAACTCACGGGGGTCATATTAAAGAAACAAAATTACCGTGAGGCCGATCAAATAGTTAGCTGTTGGACTCGCGAAGCTGGTAAGGTCCGAGTCTTGGCTAAGGCCTTGCGCTTGCCTAAGAGTAAATTAGCTTACGCGTTGCAAGATTTATCTATGGTTGAGATCCACTCAGTCGGTCGGAATTTACCAACACTGATTGGCGCTAAGCCACTTAATCAATTTAACGGTCTGCGAATTGATCTTAAAAAAGCCGCGATGGGATTTTATGCGGCTGAGCTCATGCTCAAAATGACTGCTGACGAACACCCCAACACTGCGGCGTTTGACTTACTTGCAAATTTTTTGCAACAGCTTGATTTAGTTAATCCCACGCCTGATTATCCGTTCGTGGATTCGTTTGCTTTGAACTTAGCCCAAATTTTAGGATTTGGAACGGCTCAACATTCCAAAACCCACCGGGATGTCCGTAATTTTATCGAGAACCTAATCGAGCGTCAGCTTCAATCCGAACCATTTTTAATTTCAATCTAATTCATGGATGATCAAATTTTAGACGACCAGGCTCGAGCGGAAATTCCGGTTGATTTCAATCAGCCCAGTCCGGGATGGAAAAGATTTTTGACGAAAAAAATTATCATACCATCCTCGATCGCGATTATTTTAATCGTTGGAATTTTTTGGTATTTTCTAGCGAGAAATAGTACGGTTAGCAATCCAACTTCAACCAATGTCGTCTTGTTGGTCAAAGGACCGGATCAGTTGACTTCCAGCAACGAGGCTGAGTACCGGATCATATACCGCAACGGCGAGAACGCTGATTTAGTCGGGATGAGCCTGGAGATGTTTTATCCCAGCGGGTTTAAGTTTAAGTCTTCCAGCCCGGTGCCAACTTCGTCTTCGGGCCAAAGCTTCAATCTGCCGGTCTTAAAACAAGGACAAGACGGCCAAGTCATAATCCGGGGCAAGCTCACTGGCGCCACCGGCGAGGATGAAGAAATTAAGGCGCGGTTGCATTATCGTTTATCGAATTTTAATTCGGAATTTGTGGTCGAACAAAGTCTCCATACGAGCATTTTGCCTCCAAATTTGACCATGGACATCAATGGCCCCGTGGATGTAGTCAATGGCCAAGATATGACTTTTACCGTGAGTTTTACCAACGTTTCAGCTCAAGAGTTTGATAATTTAGCTGTACAGCTTGTCTTTCCTGACGGGTTTACATTTACTTCAGCCAGCCCGGCGCCGAGCAAAAATAATAATTATTGGATCATAAGCAAACTGGCAAGCAGTAGTTCAACCAATATTGAGATCACGGGCAGTTTCACGGGCGATCCGTCGGAAGATAAGCTGGTCCGGGCTGATTTAGGTCAAATTATCAATAACACCTTCGCGCCGCAAATTAGTTCTACGGCGACATTCAAGATTATCCCGTCTTCGTTATCAATTGCCCTGTCAGCTCAACCCACAGATCATCTGATGTTGGGTGACACGATTAACTACAAGCTTGTCTTTGCTAATCGGGGCACGATTGGGCTCAGTAATCTGATTATTGTTCTTAATCTCGATGGCCCAGCCCTTGATCTAACTCATCTCTCGGTTCAAAATGCGATTATTACGGGCCATACTCTGACCTGGAAAGCGGCGACATTGAGCACTCTGTCAGTGCTTTCACCAAATGAAAAAGGTGAAATAAGTTTTTCCGTGCCTATAAAGCCCAACCTCATAACCAATCTCAAAAATCAGTCGATAGTCGCATCCGCCACAATTGCTTCAGACGAAATTAGTAAGCCCACCAGGGCGGCTGATTTGACTCTCAAATTGATTTCCAAACTAGACTTAACTACTACTGGTAATTATCTCTCCGGCGCGGCTCCGATGCAGGTGGGCAAACCAACCTTGTTTGCCATGACATTTTTGTTGATTAATTTAAGCAATGATCTGTCTGACACGGAAGTAATTGCCTCGGTACCTCTGCCTTCTTCAGCGTGGAAGGCCGTTGTGATTCCCGAGACGGAAAAGGATCGCTTAACTTATGATCCAAACTCGGGCAAAATAACTTGGAAGATCGGGTTGCTGCCGGCATTTGTCGGTAAGTTTACTCCAGCGCTCAAGGTTACTTTCCAACTGGAAGTTAACCCCACCGACTCTGACCGTAGTAAGGTTGTTAATTTACTGTCCAATGTCCAAGCCACGGGTACTGATACTTTTGTCAATCAGCAAATTCAAAGCATGAATACACAATCAGTCTCAACTGGGACTATTGATGATGATGTCTTGAATACTAAAGGAACGACCGTGCAGTAGCGAAAAGTATCAGGGGTTAGTATTAGTATTAAGGGCACACAAAATCCTAGCTCAAGCTAGGATTTCCTTTATACTTTATACTAATCCCTTATACTTTTTTTATGGCCTTACATAAGCCAAGGGATTGACCCTGACTCCGTTTTTGATAATTTCAAAGTGTAAGTGGATGCCAGTGGTACCACGGACGCGGCCAGTACGGCCATGCTTGGCGATTGTTTGGCCCCGTTTAACAAAGTCACCGGCTTGAACGAAGAGCTCGGAAGCGTGCCCGTAGCGGGTCTTGAAGCCATTACCGTGATTAATCATAATCGTGTTGCCATAGCCATTAGTTTCATAACCTGAAACTTCCACAAATCCGTCAGCGGCTGCAAAGATTGGCTCCATTTTGCTGTCAGAAATGTCTAGGGCGGGATGACGTCGGTGGAAGCCCTGAGTGATCGTGTGGATTGTGGTTGGCCAGCTAAATTCAACAGCTCCGCCGTCATCAAAGCCCTCCGGACTAGAGGCTCGTTTGAGGGCGATTTTATTGCTGTCGTCGCGGACAAATCTTGGGGCCGGCTTGGGAGCCTGGGGCATATTAACTGTCATTGGAATCACCACAGTACTGCCAACTTCCAAATCCTCAAACGATTCGATGTTGTTGGCGTCCAAAAAATCATCTTCGGCAATTTTATATTTTTTCAAAATCGATTCGAGAGTGTCGGACTCCTTGAGAGTATAAGTCAGGCCCGTGATTGGCAAAATAGTCAGTTCTTGGCCGGGTTTAATCGCGCTGTTCTCGTTGAGCTTATTTTCCAACATTACAGTCTGGGGCGAGATGCCAAAGCTGGCGGCGATCGAGATAACGGTGTCACCGGAGCTGACTTGATATTTGGTTAGTCCCAGCCGTCCGGGGCTCTGGGTATCGGCCGGGTTGGTTTTTACAATCACGTCTTCCTGGATCGTCGTCGCACCCGCGGCCAGGTTTTGGTTTGTTGCAGCCGTGGCTTGAGTGGAAGTTAAAATGACGCCACGAGTTGATTGAGCCAAGGCCTCAGGAATCAGTTGGTCGTTTTTGGTTAAAATCGTGGTTGTGTCAGAAGACGAGAGCAGTGAGCGGTTGAGACTCGGATTGGCTTTGAGGAATGAAAAAATCACGCTTTGATCAGCAGATGTAATCAGATTAGCGTGACTGGCAAGTGAAAAATTAACAATCAATCCGAGAGTAGTTATAGTCAAAACGACCAGCTCTAAACTAAAACGAGCAATATAGTCTCCGGCTGAAAGAGGCAATAGATTCCGGGAATGGAGGGACTTAAACGGATGGATAGTAAATTTACTGTTGGCTCTCCAAGTATCAGCTAGAATTTTGAAACGATTGAGAGGTAAAATAAGAGTCCTTATAATCCCATTTTTCGGCTCCTGTCAGCCAAATCTTAGGTTAATATTGGGCTAGAATTCGTAACTTGAATTTTACCAAATATAGTCTTTTTGGTCAATACTTTATCCACATGTATAATGTAAGGTATGAAAGAAAATTTTGGTCTAAACAAAGCGCAACTTGAGGCTGTGACCGCTCCCTTGGGGCCGATTTTGATTTTAGCCGGAGCCGGGTCAGGCAAGACTCGCTGTTTAACCATGCGGATTGTCTATCTCATCAAGAAACTTAAGATTGCGCCACAAAATATTCTCGCAGTAACGTTCACAAATAAGGCGGCAGGCGAGATGAAGGAGAGAATATTCAAATTAGTCGGCAAAGCGGTGGCTCCAACCATGGGAACTTTTCATTCTATCGGCGTCCGAATTTTGAGGGCGGAAGGCAGATTGGTCGGACTGACCCCGAACTTTGTCATTTATGATGATTCGGACCAAGAAAGTCTTTTGAAAGAAATCTTGCTTCGTTTGAAAATTGACCCGACGAGATACAAGCCGCAAATGTTTGCCAGCATTATTGACCGGGCCAAGAATAATTTGCAGGAGCCGGCAGATGTCGAAGTGGGGACAGACTCTTTTTCCCGTACCGCTCGGCAAGTTTATGAACTTTACGAAGATGATCTTCGTAAGAATAATGCCGTGGACTTTGGGGACCTATTAGTTTTACCGGTACGAATTTTTCAAAAGTATCCGGACGTGTTACAAAAATACCAGGAACTGTGGCAGTATATTTTAGTAGACGAGTACCAGGATACTAACCATGTCCAATACCTTTGGACCAAACTTTTGGCCGCGGCGCATAAGAATATTTTTGTGGTGGGCGATGACGCGCAGGCTATCTATGGCTTTCGGGGCGCTAATCTGCAGAACATTTTGGACTTTGAGGATGATTATCCGGACACGAAGATAATTCGTCTGGAACAAAATTATCGGTCCACCAGCCCAATCCTGGCCGTAGCTCAAATTATTATTGATTTAAACACCCACCAGCATAAAAAGCAGCTGTGGACAGAAAACGAGCAGGGTGAAATGCCCAAATTGTTTGTGGCTCAAGATGAATTAGCCGAGGCTTATTATGTAGCCGGCAAAATTATTGAAATTCAGGATGGTAAATCAAAAGAGATCCAGTATATTCAAGAAGACGATGATAATAGTATTTTAAGCCGCATCATGCGCACTAAATCATACAGCCGTCTCCTGCCCAAGCTCAAGAATCGCGTGGGCCTCAATCACATTGCCATACTTTACCGCACGCATGCTCAATCGCGCGTGCTGGAAGAAGCCATGATCGAATCATCCATCCCATACCAGATCGTTGGCGGTTTGAAATTCTACGAGCGCAAAGAAATCAAAGATGTATTAAGTTACTTGCGATTGATCATAAACCCCAATGATCTGGTTGGCCTCAAACGTGTAATTAATGTTCCGCCGCGTGGCATCGGGGCCAAAACTTTTGATCTGTTAAAAGACGCGTTATTGCGTCATTCGTTTGACCGCGGCGCGGCGCGTATCGGTGAGCGTCTTGCGGTTGACGTGCCGCTTGACGCTAACCGTAAAACGATACGCGCAGCTCTGCCGAATAACGATCTACAAATTCTTTTTCAAAATAAGCCCCAGCTGCAAACATTTTTTGAGATGCTGGATTTTCTCTCCAAGCTCGATGAGTCTGGGGATCTTTTGGATGTTCTGCGTCAAGTCTTGAAATTTTCTGGTTACGAAGTTTTTTTACGGGATGGATCTGAAGAAGGCGAGGGGCGATGGGAAAACGTGCAGGAATTATTTAATGTCGCGGGCAGTTTTAGCAAAATGCCTTGGAAAGACGGGTTGAATAAATTTTTGGAAGAAGTGGCCCTCATGACCCAGGCGGATGAAGTGGATTTAGACAGCCCCAAGGTCACCCTCATGACTCTGCACCAGGCCAAGGGGTTGGAGTTTGAAACAGTATTTATGGTTGGACTGGAGGAGGGCTTGTTGCCGCATTCGCGCTCCTTGCTTGAGCCCAAAGAGATTGCGGAAGAAGTTCGCTTAGCTTACGTGGGTGTGACCCGGGCCAAGAAAAGGTTATTTCTAGTCTACGCTCAATCTCGGCAGACTTACGGCTCTCGTAATATGAGCGTGCCATCCAGAATACTTAAAGCCATTCCAGAGGATTTATTGGAGATTCAAATTTTATGATAAAAGTTGTGATCGACACCAATTTATTGATTGATGGCTCAATTGATTTTTATCATTACGGCAACCGGATAATTGACCTGGTCTTGGCTGGCCAAATCGAAGCATACGCCAATCATGCCACGCTTCGGGAAAATAAACTTTTAGCCAAACAGAAAATTCAAGACCCAGGATATTTAAAGAAACTCAAGTATTTTTTTGATCTGGTGAAACCAGTTGAAGGCAATAAGCGTCTCGATGTTGTTGAAGACCCAGAGGATAACAAAATTTTAGAATCAGCCGTCGTTTGCCACGCTGATTATTTGATTACCTCAGATCGTCATCTGTTGAAACTTGAAAAATACAAAAGAGTCAGAATTGTCCGGCCGCAAGAGTTTTGGAATTTGTATGAGGATACCAGCGGGACCGGCTGGCAAAAATGGATCAAAAGCTTTATCGGTTGATTTTATTTCAAAAATCTCGATAAGTTTTCTCGGATCGGCGTTCGATGGCTAAAACAAAAATCGCCTGATTTTTTTGGCGATAAATTATACGCAGATCAGATTTACGTACTCGAAAAATATCCGCATGGCCTTTAAGTTTCTGAATATCAAGGCCCAAGACGTCTCCGGCATTGAGCCGTAATAAAATATCCTTGACGAGTTTTTTTTCTTTAACGCTCAACTTGTTAAGCGCTTTTTGTATCTTGTCCATTTATCACCGCCGAAGGCGGGACCCCGCCTACTTTAATATTACTAAATATCAGTGGCGGGGCAGGCGGTTTAAAATGTCCTTGATATTAAGACCGCCTTTTTTGACTTTTGTAAAGTCAATCACTTCTTGCCAAGCCCCTTCGTCTACTGGGGAGACTTTAAAAACTGGTTGAGACCGCTTAAACACCACTAGTGAATTACCGTGTTTGACATGCTTGAGAAACACGTCCATGTTATTGCGGAATTCTTTGAGCCCCACGATTTGTTTCATATCGTTATATTTAAGTTCAACTTAAGTTTATTTTAAGATAAACTTGTTGTCAAGCTCCTGCGCATGTTATACTAGTTTATCTACTCGGACTCAAACAACAACAGACGGAAAGATTTTCAAAAAAACAAAACTGGAGGAACTTGAGCATGATCAACAAACATTTGATCGTGGCGCTTTCGGTTGTCAGTTCGGCGTTGGTTCTGGCCCTCGTCGCTCTTCGATTTCCTGGCTGGGCGCACAGTCCGCTCCCACCAATCGTGATGATCCCTCATACCTGGATAGGCAAAGCCACTGATTCATCGACCTGGTCTGATTACGTCTTGGGCGCGGCAATGCTGGGGGGCTTCATCTCTTCCATTTTTCTTTATTACGGCAGTCTCTCATGGAAAAAGAAAGCAGCCATTCTAGCTGCCGGAGCTGTCTGGGGAATGCTGTCGTGGGTCGCAGGAGCTTTTCCAGTAATCGCTGGTTTGTGGATGGTGATCGTGGCCATCTATGTGACCAAGCGGTTTGACGAAGAGAATCGCAGACGGTCGCAAGAAAGGAAGTTTTTCACGATCGGCGGACAGCGATGGGAAGCCATGAGTTGTCTGCTCCTGGGGCCGGCATTCTCGGTTGGACTCAAGTACGGCTTCGGGCAAGCATGGGTTCACATCTCGATGTTTACAGGCATGGCTTTTGTCGTTCCAGCTGCAATTGGCGAACTGTTCTACGGGATTTTGAAGATAACTGAATCTACAAGTTCGGAAACGCCGACCAAAACGATCGAGAGTTAGACCTCCGCGATCGCACACGTGAAGCGCGGGTTGGATCAAGACCCACATGTGGTCCCAGCCAGTCCGCGCTATTTTTTACATAATTGACATAGATATTAGACAAAAGTTATAATAATATTGCCATGAAAAAACAAGATACGTCTACAATTTATTCTACGGATCAAGTTAAAGCGCATATGGAGAAATACCTTGATATTTCGGCGCGGCGACTGCAAGAAAGATTGCAGGTTGCTTGGAAAAAACAGGCACCTCTAAAATCCCGGGCGTATGATAAAGCTCAGGTTTAAAGAGCAGGCCATTGTCGACTTGCAGCGGTTTATCCGCAATTACGAAGAAGCTTTCTTTGAGCTATATTCTGATACTGGCATCTGGAACGAAAGTCTTATTATTGAAAATTATCGTGGCAGCGCGCAAAGGTTATATTTAACTGTCTTGTCAGAAATTGAGCAACGGTTAGATGATAAAAAAGTTTTGGGTAGGAAGTCCCGGCTAAAGTTTCAAGAATTGTCTTTCTACGTAGGCAACCGGCTGGTAATAGTCTACTATACAGATGATGCAAAAAGTAAAACTAGATTAATAGAATCTATCGGGATTGATAGAAAACCGATAATTTTTTAACCTTTCTGGGATAGAAAAATACGTAACTTGAATTACGTATTTTTGATTTTGAAAATTATCCGCCAAATGCTATAATAATCTCTCGTTCGGCCCTAAAACAACCCAACGGAAACGCAACAATCAGACGGAGGATATAGAGTCATGAGCAATCCAGAACCGACACCTGGTGCAGCGGAAACTGGTGATCAAGTCGCGTCGGCATCCACCCCGCAGCAAAAATCATTTCCCTGGGGATGGGCAATAGCCATTGCTCTGGTCATCGTACTTGGCGGGACTTTCCTCATTGCCGTTGCTGGCGACCCCTATGAAAAATACAAGCAGACGTTCGAGGTTGGCTTCAGGCCTGATGGCGACCAGGCCTTGAGGTATGCGTCGTTCAAAACCGGCACCGGTGTCATTCGCGACGCCGAACGAGAAGTTGTCACGTGGCTCGATGACTTTGTCAACACGGGCCAGCACAACATCGTCCAGGTCCAAACTTCGTACGACGATGAAGGCAATCTCAGAGGAGCAAACGTCACGTATCTGGCGCCGACCGCTCCCAAAGGTGACGGCAACCGCGTCCGGTTGTTGTTCATTTCCGATGAACATGATCACCTGACTTACCCTGAACGCGAAGAACACGTCCTGGCACGACTTGACGCTATTCGAGATTCGCCGCCTCGATATGATATCAAGAAGATAAATTTTCCCATCGGGAGGCTAACCTGGTTGACTGTGGCTGAGGTCTGGTACCTCAAACCGTAGAGACAACAAGCCGCATTCTCAAGTGCGCGGGTTGGGTTAACACACCAATCCGCTTTTTTTATTGCCAAATCCCAGATTTTGCTTACTTTACAACTCTGTGGTATAATATTCAGGTTATAGGTGATAGGTTATAGGTTATAGAAACTCCAATTTTGAAACAAAAATGGCTGTTGGTCACTATAAAAACCTAATAGTTTGGCAAAAGTCCATGGATCTGGTACTTGAGGTTTATAAACTAACTGAAAATTATCCCAAACAGGAATTTTATGGTTTAGTTGGTCATACAAGAAAAACGGTGATTTCTATACCTTCAAATATTGCGGAAGGTTCAAAAAGAAGTACTCAAAAAGATTATCGTCATTTTTTATTTAATGCTTATGGCTCCGGAGCCGAACTTGAGACTCAAATTGAAATAGCGAAGAGATTAAATTACGCCAAAAAAGATGATTATGCAACAGTCGACTCACTTTTGACTGAGGTCATGAAAATGCTTAATCGTATGTGTAGAGATTTGGATTCGTAATCTATAAACTATAACCTACTAACCTATAACCTAGAAATGCAGTACGCCGTCCCACAATTTACTGATGTTGAAGATAAGTTAATCGGCCCGCTGACCCTGAAACAATTCTTGTTTTTATTGGCTACTGGGGCAATTGTTCTGTTTTTCTATTCACTTCTCAAATTATCAGTATTCTTTTTTATATTTGCTACCCCGGTTGCTTTGCTCGGCGCGGCTCTGAGTTTTGCCAAATTCAACGGGCGACCTTTGTATGGTTATTTGCCATCATTTATTTATTTTGTCTCCCGACCCCAAGCCCGAATTTTTAAACGGGAAGAGCCCAATATTGTGGTTCATGTGCAAAAAATTCAGGCAAAGTTAGAAATTCCGTCTAAATTAGACGAACCAGCAGAGGGCCGATTAAAAAAATTAGCTTATCTGCTCGACCAAAAAACCACAGAAGAGAAAGAATTAATCACCCGATCTTAGTCGCTTATGGCCACTGAAATGCAAGCCTTAACCGGTAATAAACCTTCGGCCTCCACCCAGGCGTATTTGGATATTGCGGAAATTAAAGAGGGGACCGTGGTTATGCGCGATGGTTCGATCCGCGGGGTCTTGGTTGTCTCGTCCATAAATTTTTCTCTGAAAAGCGGGGATGAGCAAAACGCGCTAATTTCTGCTTATCAGAATTTTTTAAATGCCCTGCAGTTTCCCATCGAAATCCTGTTGCAGTCCCGAAAACTGGACATTCATTCGTATCTGGATAAGTTGCGATCAATTATGCAGCAGCAAACCAACGAACTGTTGCGCATGCAAACCCAGGAATACATTGAATATATTAGCAAGCTGATTGAGTTTGCCAGCATTATGAATAAGACTTTTTACGTCATCGTGCCTTTAAGCACGGCCGCGGTTAAGCCGGGATTGATGTCCCGGATTTCCAGTTTGTTCTCACCCGCCTCGGAAATTTCGCTCAAGAGCCGGGACTTTGAAAATGCCCGCGAGGAATTGTCCAAACGAATCAATCAAGTATCCTCCGGATTAACCGGCATGGGTATGAAAACATTAATTTTAAGCACGGAAGAATTAATCGAGCTGATGTATAACAGTTATAATTTAAATACTGCTTCAACGATTAGAATTAAAAGTGTGGAGGATCTGGATTTGGCCCAGACCCCAAAATAACATGGCCTTATTTGCGAATAAACAAAATAATCCAGAGCGGGAATTACAGCACCAGTTGGTGGAAAAAGAGCGGGAATACAAAAGGGGTCTCAATACCCTTCGGGATTTGATCGCGCCTTCGGCATTTCGAGTCACGCAAAATTATGTGGAAGTTTCCGGCAAGCTGGCCCGGTCATTTTTTATTCTGTCTTATCCGCGGTTCGTGTCCGTGGACTGGTTGGCCCCGCTGATTAGTTTGGATATTCCTATGGACATGGCCATGTATATTTATCCCATGGACACGGCTGAGATCATGAAGAAATTACGGAGCAAAGTTGGTCAAGTGGAAGCCAGCATGCGATTAAGCCAAGAAAAAGGTAATGTCCGCGACCCCATGATGGAAACTGCTTACCAAGACATTGAGGGTTTACGCAACCGTCTGCAGCAGGGGACGGAGCGCTACTTCCGCTTCTCAATTTATTTTACGATCTATGCGGATGATCAAAAAGAACTAGACCAATATTCCGCCACCTTGGAATCCATTCTCGGATCCAAACTGATCATTGCCAAACCCGCAGTATTGCAAATGGAGCAGGGGTTTAATTCCACTTTACCTTTGGGCAATGACGAATTGGCCATTGCCACGAATATGAATACCGAGCCCTTGTCCACGACTTTTCCCTTCGTCTCTTCCGAGCTTACCAGCAACGACGGGATTTTGTATGGGATTAATCGGCATAATAACAGTTTGATTTTATTTGACCGGTTTCAGATGGAGAATGCCAATTCCGTGGTTTTTGCGAAATCCGGCAGTGGCAAAAGTTATGCGGTGAAGCTGGAGATTTTGCGCTCCTTGATGCTGGGCACGGATGTGATTGTGATTGATCCGGAGAACGAATATAAGCATTTGTCTTCAGCCGTGGGCGGGTCATTTTTAAGTATTTCGTTAAATTCTGATTCGCGGGTCAACCCGTTTGATTTGCCGCGCGCGATTGAAGGCGAGACCAACGAAGACATTCTCCGCTCGTCTGTGGTCAATCTTTTGGGATTGATGAATTTGATGTTGGGCAAGCTGGATCCGACAGAAGAGTCAATTATGGATCGGGCAATCTGGGAAACTTATGCCAAAAAAGACATTACGGCGAACAGTGACTTTACCAGTATTGACCCGCCGACCATGCAGGATTTGGTGGAAATTTTAACTGGTATGGTGGGCGGCGAGAGTCTGGCGCAAAGACTCACTAAATACACTCAAGGGACATTTTCCGGGATTTTTAACCAAACCACAAACATTAATTTGAATAACCAACTAGTTGTGTTTTCTATCCGCGATTTGGAAGATTCGTTGCGCCCGATCGCCATTTATATTGTTTTAAATTATATTTGGAACGTGGTGCGCGCGACTCTTAAAAAAAGAATTTTAGTTATAGACGAAGCTTGGTGGATGATGCAACATGATGATTCGGCGAAATTTTTGTTCGGCATTGCCAAGCGCGCCCGCAAATATTATTTAGGGGTCACCACCATCACCCAGGATGTGTCTGACTTTTTGCAAAGCCCTTTCGGTAAGCCGATTGTAACCAACTCGTCAATCCAGCTCCTGCTCAAACAATCACCCGCGGCCACTGATTTGATTGTTGATACTTTTTTCTTGACCGAAGGCGAAAAATATTTATTGCTGGAATCCGATGTGGGTGAAGGAATATTTTTTGCTGGGATCAAACACGTGGCGATCAAAATTATTGCGTCGTACATGGAAGATCAGATCATCACCACGGATCCTAAACGCGCGCTGGAGGTGGAAGAAGCTAAAAAGGAAATGCAGGCTCAGCAAACTAATACGGAAGTAAATGAAGTTTAGAGGTTAGGGCCAAGAAGCCGGTCCGGCATCCTAACCTTAACCATAACCCAAACTTATGGCAAATTCACTGGATGAAGACATAATTGCCGCGGAATTGGAATCTCATAAGCAGAGGCAGAGACTTGAAGCCAAGATTACTCAAAAAAATAAGGCAGTTGCAGAGTTGCAAAGAATGTATGATTTACAAGGACCAAAGGTCAAGATAGAAGCTGAAGTTGAGATTGAGACGAGGACAAAGGATAAACAAAAAGATCGAGAAGAGCCGGAAGCAGATGACGATAGAGATTCAGAGGACGAAGAGAAACCCCAGGAAGATAAACGCGAAGATGAAAAAGACGGAAACGGGAAAGCAGATGAAGAACCAGACAAGGTACCCGAGGCTGATGAACTCGCAAAAGCAAGCAAGGCCGCCGAAGTGGCCACTGAGGGAACGGAAGCGGTTGAAGGAGTGGCTGCCGGAGCTGAAGCTGGGGCCGGGGCAGTGGGATTTTTGGCCGCAACTTCGGAAATCTGGGTGCCGGCGGTTGCGATTATTGGCGGAATAATTTTGATCCTTGGACTGTTCATGTTTGTTTCGGTGTCCTTGATTGGTTTATGCAACAGTAGCGGCGCCGCTGGGTGGACTGCTTGGCTGGCAAGTAAAGGCAGTTGGGTTACGGGTCAGGGTGATTTTTGCAAGGATCTAAAGACTGCAACTGATATTGCCCAACAGAATGCGCCGTCGAATCAACCTAATCCCGCATTACCGACTGGCATGGTTGACATTCCCATCGGATTGTACAGCCCGTCTAATTTTTACCCGACCGTGCGAGGCGATTATCCGCAAGTCAAGCAGGCTGTTCTCGATAAAATTAATGAAGTCTATAGATTGGCCCAAGCCGCCGGCCTGTCAATAATTATTACAAGCGCCAGGCGCGAAGCTCCTTTCTTTGCATTTAGTTGCCATTTCCTGGGCGAGGCAGTTGATTTCGTTATCACACAGCAGCCCACGCAAGCCAGAATCGCAAAATTGTTTGAAATTGGACAAACCGCCGGATTTGGTTATGTGAGGGATGAATACAATAATCCTTCTGAGAACGCAACCGGGAGCGGCCACATCCACATGCAATTAAATACTTCTTGCAGTAGATAAATAAATAGATATGATGAACAAAAAATTAATTATAATAATCATCGCGGCAATTTTGATACTTTCTTTGATCGGAGTACTGTTATTTGTGGCGGTCAAAAAACAGAATCAAGCCAAGCTCCCGGTTGTGGCTATGCCGCAAGCGAAAAAAGTTTTGGATGAAGCTGTGATTGCCCCGGTGGCGTCGTTTGATAACAACGCCATTTGGTATTTTAACTCCGTTGGCCGGCTGTTTCGGGTTAACATTGACGGTTCGGGCTTGACGGAATTTCCGCTACCGGCTTTGGCTGACGGCAAATTAAGACGTGCGCTTTGGCCTAAAACCGGTTCGGATTTTATTGCGATCACTGGTTTAGGAGCTAATGAGGTTAAGACTTATTATAACAGCACGCAAAAAATTTACATTACGTTACCGAGCAACATCCAAAGCCTGGATTGGCTGCCGGATTCGCTAAGAGTGGTCTATATTTGGAAATCCAGCGACAATGTCCATCAGCAGTTGGTTATGGCTAATGCCGATGGTACTGGGTTTAAAACTATAAAAGATGTATTCTGGCCTGATTTGAAGGTTGTGGCCTCGCCTGACGGCAAAACTGTGCTCTTATGGCGATCTAGCGTACAGGGTGATATTAACAAAATTTATGCCGCGAATTTACAGACCGGTCAGATTGATACGGTCGTGGCCCAGGGCAAAAATACTGCCGCAGACTGGCTTCCGGTGGGCAATCGGTTTATCTTTGCCCAAAGTTCGATCACAGCCTATCCCAGATTATATTTATATGATTTTACCAATCAGCAGGCAGTGGATTTGAATTTGAATACAACTTTGGACAAAGTTACGTTTGATAAGAATGGGTTGGCTTTGTACGCCGCAGTGCCTAAGAAAGATAATTCGGGCGACACATTTATCAAAGTTGACTTAAAGAATTTCAAGCAAGAAATTTATTTCGAACCTAGTCAAAATATTCATGCCTCAGGTTTGGTTATGGTTGGGAATACTTTGTACTTCAGTAATACTCAAGACCAAAAGTTTTACACTATTGTGAAATAGGGGTATCCGACTTCGCCAAGGCTACGTCGGATTATTTCGCTTCGCGAAATAAAAAAATAAGCTGAACGGGAAGCCGTTCAGCTTTTGAAAACGGGCCGGGCGGGCTGGTAGTCCGCCCGGCGTTGCCTTAGGTATGAGTCCAATCCTTCCCGATTGTGATCAGGGAGGTAAGGTTGTGTCTCAACCTTTGGCAACCAACCTTGGTGCTCCAGAACACAGAATTCACAATCTGTTCCCCTTTTTCTGTCTCCTAGAGTTCCAAGGTAGAGCTATGCCTGAGCGGGGAGGCGCGATGGCGGGGGTTGTTTGGCGGGAGTCGTGGTTTGATTCGCGATCAACTGACGAATCGTTTCGGGCCGATTGGCTGCCGCCAGCCTGTAGCAGTGGCCGTGAAGGATTGGTCCATCTCCGGAGAACGGCACGGCACTGCCGCGCAATTCGATGACCTTTCGAAGCGTGATCCGATCTGGATCCTTTGGCGCCACAACCACGTTACAGAGACCGCAGTCATTATGTTCTGACATTTCTGCCTCGAACGATGAATGTTGATAAGAGGGTGAACGCGGATCTCTTATCGGCTAGGGCGGGCGAATGCGCACGGCGACCTCCGTTGACTAGCTCTCGCGTTTGGGGAAGGCCAGGCCGATGGCCTGCGCCACGGTACCCTTTTTCGGATCGTTCGCGTTCCGTTTCAACCAGCGCCGGGCCTGATTGGCCGTGCGGATGTCGATTGAAAGTAGCGTCACTTTTGCCTCGTGTTTTACGCGAGGCGCGACCCGAGGTTGACTCATAGGCAATTTCCTCCAAGAAATTGTTGACCGGTACAGGTGAATAAAAGAATTTTACAATATTTATTCCAAATGCACAAGCCAGGTACTGAAAATTTGACCCGCGATTATGTTTTCAGAGCGAAAACACAGGCAAAACATAATCGCGATATAATTTGCGATGAGGCTAAGCAAAATCCTAATCATCGCAAATTAAGTCAAATTTCTAGTACCTGGCAAGGGGCTACTCTAAGTGTACCAAGGGCTGACTATCCAGCTTTTGTTTCAAAAGGGGGTAAGATTTTAGGTCAATATCTTGGGTGAGAAGCTCGTCGGCGTATGAGCGCGACCGTTCGACTAAATCCAAGTTCGTGAGGTTAGCAATCTTGAAGTCATAGCCGCTTTGTTTGGTGCCATACAGATCACCCGAGCCTCTGATTTGCAAATCTTTTTCTGCCAATTCAAAGCCATTGCTGTTTTCGACTAAAGCCTGCAACCTCGGATTGGTGAGGGGTGATGGATCATCGGAAAACAGGAAACAATAAGATTTGTGCTCACTGCGGCCCACCCGGCCCCGAAACTGGTGCAATTGCGCCAAACCAAAGCGTTCGGATCCTTCGATCATCATGACTGTGGCGTTGGGAACATCCACGCCAACTTCAATTACGGAAGTTGAAACTAAGATTTGCAATTCATTATTTGAAAATTGTCGCATGGTTGTTTCTTTTTCAGCCGGCTTAAGCTTACCGTGCAAGAGGCCGATTTTAAATTGGGGAAAAATTTCCTCGGCCAATTTTTTATATTCGGCGGTTGCGGATTTCACTTCTAATTTATCTGATTCGGAAATCAGCGGACAGATGACAAAGGCTTGTCGCCCGGCTGAAATCTGTTTGGCAATGAAATCGTAAGCCTTGGTTCGATTTTCTTCCGTGGCAATTTTGGTCCAGATTTTTTGGCGCCCAGCGGGTAGTTCTGTGAGTCTGGATAAATCCAAATCACCGTACAAGGTCAAAGCCAGGGTGCGGGGGATGGGTGTCGCACTCATGGTCAGTAGGTGAGTGTTGTTGAGCTGTTTTAAAATCGATCTCTGCTCCACGCCAAAGCGGTGCTGTTCGTCAATAATGACGAATGACAGATTTCGGAATTTGACGGTTTTTTCAAGCAACGCATGCGTGCCAAAAGTGACCATTGCTGGCTGAGCTTTATGACTGGAAGTCAGCAGGGCTGTGCTTATGCCATCGTTTTCGAAAAATTTGCGGAAATTATTATAATGCTGCGTAGCTAAAATTTCTGTGGGGGCTAAGAAAGCGGTTTGTAAATCATTGGATGCGACGACATATGCGGCTAAAGCCGCGATAATGGTTTTGCCACTGCCCACATCGCCTTCCAGGAGGCGATTGGCTGGATAAGATTTGCCAAAATCTGATAAAATTTCTTGGAGAGCTACTGTTTGGCCTTGAGTTAAAGTGAAAGGCAAGTTGGCGATTTTCGTATCAAAGTCTTTGGGGATATTAACCGTTCCCGCGGCTTTTTGTTCTCGGGTTTTTTTGTATTGCAGGACGCGCAATTGGGTCTGGAAGATTTCATCAAACGCCAAGCGGTTCTGAGCTCGGGCGAGTTCCGACTCGTCTTTGGGAAAGTGGAAACTTTTGATTGCAGCATTTTCGTCTAAGAGTTTTTCTTGTCGGATAATATTTTTGGACAGATATTCTGGAATAGTAATTTTATCCAAATAAGTTTTGATAATGTACCGGAGTTGTTTTTGCGTCAGACTGGCCGTCAGAGAGTAGAGGGGGACCAATCGTGAGGTATGAATCTGTTCTTCTCGCTCCTGTTCGTATACAGGATTTTGTAATTGCAATTTGTTTTTAGTAATCCCAACCTTGCCGGAAAAGATAAAGAATTCGTTTTTTTTGAGCACGCGGGTCAAGAAGGGTTGGTTAAACCAGACGCAGAGAATGCTGGAGGTCTCATCTTCGACTAGAGCTTGCGTGATAGTCATTCGGCGGATTTTGGTTCGGAAGCTTTTGACTTCCAAAATTTTGGCTTTGATGTTAGCCGTGTCCCCGGGTTTGAGGTCGACGATTGAGACGAATTTGGATAAATCCTGGTGCGCGCGGGGGAAATAAAAAATTAGGTCTTCGAGGGTTTTGATCCCGAGGTTTTTTAGCAGCTTGGCCCGCGCCGGACCGACAAGATAAAGTTCTTCAACTGGGGTTGTAAGGTTGAACATAGCTAATGAATTATAACCCCGACGCTCGATTTAGGCGAGGTCGGGGTTCCGACTAGAGCGGTCGGAACAAAAAAACAGCATTACTGCCGCCTTAATTTTCTGGTGCCCCCGGTAGGAATCGAACCTACATCACAAGCTCCGCAAGCTTGCGTCCTATCCATTGAACGACAAGGGCTTAGTTATTTACTATATCAAATTTTCAGGCCGCGGGCTAGGGTTTCGGTCAGTGATTCTTGGCGATCCAAATCCTCGGTCAAATATTGGCTTAAGTATAATTTTAATTCTATCGGGTCCTGATCGGCCAGCACAATAGAAACCTGGTTATTCAAGTAGGCCGTGGTTTCAAAGTTCAAGGTTTTGGTCACCGGGGGATTATAAACCAGCCAAAAAGTTTTGATGATTTTGTACGGATAAATCGTCCCGCCGGACATAATTCCTGTTTTGGTAGCTTTGTAAGTTACGATTTTGGGGCCTTGGGCGGTAAATAACAGAATAGAAAAAATAATGACACAGAAAGTTACAACCATAATGATACTGTGGTTATAGATACCAAAAATAATCAGGCCGAGCGAGATTAAACCAAAAATTAAATACCAAATCGGCGGCCGGTTGGGTTGGTCATAATTTTGGGCCTTCCAAATTATAATTTCGGGCAGTTTTCTATTTTTCATTATTGATCAGTTCACCGATTGATAAGGTTTGGTATTTCGGATCGGCGAGAGCCGTAAACCAAATTTGCAAGAATTTAGACGATTCATTCTTGACGATTGGGTTTTTGATTCGTTTAATAATCCGATCGGTATGTTCACGGATAACTTTCAGGTCAAATTTTTTGAATCGTTTCAGATAAAGCAGATACTGCACGACTTCAACATAGTCCGCAATTTTGGCAATCACCGCTTCGTCGGAATGATCTTCCAACACTTCCGCGAAGATTTTTTTTATGTATTTTTGGTCTGGACCAAAGAATTGCTCCAGAAATTTATGGTTGACGGCTTCAAAAGCTTTGGCCGCTGTCCGAGCTTTGGGGTTGGCGCGGCCGTATTGGCGCGAGATGTCACTGCCAAACAATTCACCCAAATCATGGGTCAGAGCGATAGCCATGACTTTTTCCATATCTAATTTAGCGCCTGCTAAATTGCTCTGTCTGGCTAACTGCCAAGCAATGAAAGTCACCAGATAATGGTGCTGGGCGAGGTCAGAAAGCTCGTCTTTATACAGCCCAGCAATAGTGTAGCCGTATTGCGGTTGAGTTCGTGTGAGCTGGAGGAGTTTAAATAAATTTGGTAAATGCTGCATAAATTTTTTAATTTTGAGTGAGTTAAGTATAACCGAATGCAACGAATTTTTCAATTGTCCCGGCCCGCTGACAGCCAGATTTGGTAGCAAATTCTCGCTCTGAAAAGAAAAAAGGGTTCGCAACTTATCCCATAGCGAACCCTTCGAATCTGATTGCTACTTCCGCGAAGTCCGTCTACTTCAAGTTCTAGAGAAAGAGAAACGGCTTCATCTTTGCGAGGTTCGTAGCGCGATAGCGTACGGATATGTCTTCGGCCCAACCGAATCGGTTTGCGCCAGAACCAGTCCCATCTGGCCCCCACACATGATTCAGAGACTTGATCCAAAAGTGCGTTTCGATGGTGCCTTGAGGCCACTGCATCATACCCCCGGTGCCCCATCCGTCAGAATTCCGGGGATTCAGGGTCACAAAAGGCTTTTGATCAGAGAACGAAAGCATGCAGTTCGCACCATTCTTATATTGCATCTCGAGAATTGTCACGTACTTGTACTTTGTTTCGTCGCCGAGCAGTGACTTGTCGAGATCGCCGTAAACACGCTTCACTGCATTTACGGTCGCCACGACCGTCGCGTCATCGAGAGACATTTTAGTCTCTAATGCCAGGATGGATTCCGTGACTCTTGGGCCCAACGCTACAGCGCGTGGTTCGAAAGAGACTGCACTAGATAGCACGATCAGCGAGACAACCATGGGTCTCATAACCACCTCCTCCTGTTCAGTTCTTACCACTATACCTATCTGAATATTAGCAAAAATAGCGATCATTTACAAATCAAAAAAGAAACCCTTTTTGAGTTCCTATTTCTAAAAAAATTAAGATGAAAAAATTTCTTTTGCCCTTCCAAAATATGGTTTCCGCCTTCGCACAAGGCTACGGTGGACAGGCGAGCCGATTCGTTTTTAAACTAATCTCTTACGTGCGAATGCAAAGCCTGATCCAATCTTAAGATATTTTTCAAAACTTAAGGCTTTTGTTTTGTCTTTAAAAGCACAATACCAGATGAGGTTAAAGGGTGCTTTTGTCGAACTATATTTAACAGTCCCAGTATTATGCTTTTCTAATCTCTCTTTAAGATCCTCTGTGAAACCGGTGTAAAAGCTGTTATCTTTTTTACTTTGTAAAATATAGACATAGAACATATTGTTTTGTACTACTGCGCTCGCTTCGCGAGCTTCGAAGTACACTTCTTCGCTCCCAATGAGTGCAGGGCTTGCCTGCACTTCGTAGCTCCGTTAGGAGCGAAGAAGTGGCGGAAGCGAGAGGATTCGAACCTCTGAAGGGCTTTCACCCTTGACGGTTTTCAGGACCGTTCCCTTAAGCCACTCGGGCACGCTTCCTTAGAATACTGCCTTTATTCTATCATTTTTTCGGTGGATAAGAAAAGCCCACGGTTTCCCATGGATCTTTCTTCATATGAGTTTTCCCCCGCCACCGACATTTAAATTGTAAATGACGGCGGGGTCCCGCCAACGGCGGTTGATTTCCTTTTGAGGAAGTTTTAATTAGGGCTTTCGCCTTAATTAGCAAGAAGTTATGGCGCGATCGGTGTATCTGTTTGGGGGTTGGTTTCTGAATTGTCGGTTTTGGTGGTTTCAGCACCCTTGACCTTAGGGTCAATGATTAAAGTAATCCGATTGGCGTATGACTTATTATCTTTGATTTCTCCGCTAATGTCAACCAATTGTCCAATCTGTAAATCTTTGGCCGTGGTGTTGATGTATGTAGTATCTTTGGTAATTAAAAATTTGGCTGAGCCGATGCTGACGGTTGTGTCCGAAGCACCAGTGAGCTTGCCAGAAGCTGAAACTGCGTCGTCGATTTCTACGGGCTGGCCTTCAACCTTGATGCCGGCTTGCTGAATATTTTTGATTGCTTCTTCTTTGGACACACGAGTGTTTTGTAAGGCTTTTTCCAGTTCCACTTTGACTTCTCCTTCACTGTGAATAGAGGCGATCCGAAGCTTGGAGGAGAGGTCGGCTAACTTGGTAACTACTGCGGCTTTGGGTTGTGAAGCGGTGGATTTGGCCGCGGCGCGGGTACTGGTTTGCAAATCACTCACTGTATCCGCAACGATTTTTTGCGCTTGCTTGGCAGAAATTTGTCCATCTTGCTGCTGCTGAATCACTTGCTGTAATTCGTCCACACGATTGTTCGCAAATTTAAATTGTAAATTAGTCTTGTCCGCATCAGGAGTCAGTTTCAACTGGATACTCTCCGCGATTTTTTTGAGTGGATAAATAGTTTGCCCCGGGACACTGTTTAACGCGGCAACCGCTGCACCGAGCGTCAGACTGATAACGATCAGCAAGCCTCCCATAATTCCAGACCCGACCCGCAACATGTGGGGGAGCGACCCCGCCAAGCTAAACCATTTCGGTTTCTGCTCTGTCTGTGGTAGTGTAATCCGATCGAGGATCTGATTTTTGACTCGCATTAAGTCTGGTTGCGGTACTTGAGCATGAGGCAAGCTGTTGAGGTGGGTCAGTAACGTGACGAATGAGGATAGTTGCCGATTTTTTTTGTAAATTGAAACATCCTCATTAGCTTTGAGGCTGTTGGTTATTTCTTGGATTAAGTTCTCAAAATTTTCCGGCATTATTTTTTCTTAAGTAATTCCTTAAGTCGTAAAATCGCTCGGTGCTGGAGCACTCGAATTGCTCCTTCGGTCTTGCCCATGACATAGGCGATTTCTTCACTGGTTAAATCTTCAAAGAAACGGTATTTGATGACTTGTTGCTGGTCTTCTGAAAGCTGCTCTAATACTTGTAGGATTTTTGCTTGCTGGAGGTTGAGGTTTGTGGCATCAACTGGACTCGCCTCGTCTTCTAAAATTTCTTCCACTTCTTCAAGCGGCACCAATTCTTTTTTCAGTCGGTAATAATCAATGATATTGTTCTTGGCGATTTGGTACAGCCATCCAGAGAGAGCGTCAGCGGCATTAATCTGGTTGATTTTAAGCCAAGCTTTGGTAAAGGTGTCAGACAGAATGTCTTCGGCAATTTCCTTGTGCCCGACCCGGAAGTAGACAAACCGGTAGATTTTTTCCGCAAAGTGGTCGTAAATGAAACCAAAGGCATCAGGACTGCCCAATTGGGCTTTTTGCAGGTAATTTTTTAATTCCGCTTCTGTCATAAATTAAGACGTTAAATCTTTAGAATTGTTACAAATTGAACCATAAATAGCAAATTTAGGCTAGAATAGTGCCCTTTCACGAAAAAAATAAAAAGCCCTGAGGCCTTTTTTGGCGGAGAGAGTGGGATTCTCATTCGCCGCTGGTGCGGCTCCGCCTGGGCAGCGCTGAAAGCTGCAAGTATTCGCTTTCATCGACGCTCGACTTCGGCTGAGGCCTTGTCTCGCTTCTGCCCGTTCGAATCCTAATGAAACAACGCGTAATTCTTGGCGGTGTATTCTTGAAATAGCTCGAACGGAATTTTTACCCCGTAGCGAGCTTGCTCTGCTTCGGGGCTGTCCTCGTCCCGCTTCGCGCGGCTCAGAATGGGCGGGCGGGCAAAATGAATTCTGCCTGTCCGCCGAAGCCTCGGCGAAGGCGGGAAGCCGAGAGCATTAACAATTTCAAGTTTTTAATGAGTTAAGTATAACTCAATTCAGCTAATTTTTCAATTGAAAATGATTGAAAAATTAACTGGCTTTGGCGACAAATTCTCGCTCAGAAAAGAAGAAAAGCCGCTTGGTCGATGAAGCAGCTTTTTAGATTTCGTTTCGGCTGGATTTCACAGCCTCATCAGTACATTGAAATGTAGACGAAGAGCAACTGTCTGGCGCGTTGCTCATTTTTCCCCCGCGGTTCCGCCGCAGGTCGGTGACGACTTACGTCTTCGCTTCCCCCTGATCGACGGGGAGCATGTACCAGCCTCCACCGTCTTCGAGTTCTTTCTCGCAGAAGCAACACAGTTCTGACGACCCTGTGGGGATCGCCGTCCCTGTCCACTCCAACCCGTGCGGTCTGCGTCCGCACTCCCCGCACATGGGGTATTCGACCCCTTCTTCGATGGTGTGTTGCGGGAACAGCAGTTCCCGGACGATTCGCAAGATGTCCTTTTCAGGAACATTCACGAATTTGGGGGTGAGGGTCACCCACTTTTCCTTCGGGTCGAATACGTGGACCTTTACGCCGTCCACTTTGTCAACGACCACGGGGATGCTCCAGCCGCCAGGTGCTGGTTTGGTTTCCACTCTCTGGTCGAGCTTCGGGACCACAAGGTCCACGATAACTCGCTCCAGCAGGTGGTCCTCGCTCCAGTCACTCTCCACCCCCCTGTTCTGGGCTTCAAGTGCTGTTTCCTCCAACAACGAGGCCTTTCCGTAGAGCCCGTGCCTTTCCATAAAGACAACCCAGCTCTTTGATCCTACCAAGCCGTATTTTTCGTACAGCTCGTTTGTTTCCAGACGGACGGTGGCGGTCGTAGTGGTATTGGTCATGGCTCTCTCCTCGCTCCTCTTTGGGAGCATTGGCATAACGACGGTATGTCGTTATGCGGAACATTACGCGCAAGCACGAGTTCTGAAAATACCTCTTCTGAAATCACGCTCGGCGTGTATGCCCCCAAGAAATGAAGACTTGGGCGAGGCAGACAAGATTCAATTAAATAAATCCTATCTGCCTCGTCCAAAAAGCACATTATCAAAGAACAACGTATCTTAGCATATACCAAGCAATATGTCAATAGCACTGTCAAAAACCCTTAAAAATCAACAAAAAAACAGCCTTGTTAGGCCATTTATTAACTCTTATGAAAAAATTGATGAAAAAATTTCTTTTGCCCTTCATTGATAAATCCTTTTCCTTTTCGCCAAAAAATCCCTTTCAAATCCTATGCTCGCGGCGCGTCTCGCGCCGCGAGCTGACCTCTTCAAATTTGCATTTTTCCAATTGGCGGAGAGAGTGGGATTCGAACCCACGGGACGGCTATTAACCGTCGCAGGTTAGCAACCTGCTGCCTTAAGCCGCTCGGCCATCTCTCCTAAATCAGATATCATTTTAGCTAAAATTCTGATAATATTCAAATATATGAAATGGTTTAAACCTTGGGGCTGGGTATATCGGCCCATTTCAATCGTTGGTTGGGTGATCACAATTTTAATGATTATTTTTTGCGTGCAGGTTTTTCTAGCAGTTGATCGTCACTCGCATTCAGTCAGCGACACAATGTACGGAATATTTTCATTTGTGGTCCCGGCACTTGGGGTCTGGCTCTGGCTGGCTTCCAAAACTAGCCATGCGCCGCGGTGATGGCCCAGACTTCGGCGGCTTGGGCGGATTTCAGCATTTTTGCAATTTCATTTAACGTACTGCCAGTCGTGACCACATCATCAATCAATAAGAATTTTTTATCCGCGACCA